>PJQF01000190.1_pt1 | contig 32034 bp, 27 predicted proteins | sample 1503741 | NCBI WGS metagenome assembly PJQF01 (sample SAMN07775949, study PRJNA414020) | Biofilm metagenome, whole genome shotgun sequencing project. | isolation source: biomolecule (vanillin) treated reverse osmosis membrane biofilm | place: India: Nagpur | collected 2017-03-21 | reverse complement strand
GGCATGCAAGCTGAAGAAGTTCAAGTTATCTAACTTGTACTGACTTAGTCGAAAAAACCCCGCCCTTAAAAGCGGGGTTTTTTTATGCCTGGGATTTGGCTCTACGCCAATAGAATTCAGGGCACAAAAAAATGTGGGAGTGAGCTGTATGTGGAAGCTGGCTTGCCTGCCCCAGCATCGACTCGGTGTAACTGATGAACCGAGGTGATGCTAGCGCAGGCAAGCCAGCGTCCACACACGCCTACTCCCACATTTCGTACAGCGTCTTTACTGGAACAACGACTCACTCGACAAGCCATTCTTCTCGAGGATCTCACGCAAGCGCTTGAGGCCCTCTACCTGGATCTGCCGCACCCGCTCACGGGTCAGGCCAATTTCCAGGCCTACATCCTCCAGGGTGCTGCTCTCATGGCCACGCAGGCCGAAGCGGCGAATCACCACTTCACGCTGCTTATCCGTGAGCTCAGACAGCCACTGGTCAATGCTTTGGGAAAGATCATCGTCCTGCAACAGCTCGCAAGGATCCGTCGGGCGATCATCCGTCAGGGTGTCCAGCAGGGTTTTATCCGAATCCGGACCCAGCGAGACATCGACCGAAGACACGCGCTCATTCAAGCCAAGCATGCGCTTGACCTCCCCTACCGGTTTTTCCAGCAGGTTGGCGATCTCTTCAGGCGAAGGTTCATGATCGAGTTTTTGTGTGAGCTCTCGCGCTGCCCGCAGGTAGACGTTGAGCTCTTTGACCACATGGATCGGCAACCGGATCGTGCGGGTCTGATTCATGATCGCCCGTTCGATGGTCTGGCGGATCCACCAGGTGGCATAGGTTGAAAAGCGGAAGCCCCGCTCAGGGTCGAACTTCTCCACCGCCCGGATCAAGCCCAGGTTGCCCTCTTCGATCAGGTCCAACAGGGACAGACCACGATTGACATAACGCCGGGCGATTTTAACCACCAGCCGCAGGTTACTTTCAATCATGCGCTTACGCCCGGCCGGATCGCCCTTTTGCGACAAGCGCGCAAAATGGACTTCTTCTTCGGGCGTCAGCAGAGGGGAAAAGCCGATCTCATTGAGGTACAGCTGCGTTGCGTCGAGCGCCCGCGTGTAGTCAATGTACTTGTGTTGCTTTAACGCGGTGGAGTTCTTGGATTTGGTGCGAACTGAAGGTGTAGCAGACCCTTCATCATTCGACATCGATTCCTTATCGGTGAGTATCTCAATAGCGAGATCCTCATCGTCGATGTCAAACTCCGGCGCTTCTTTACTGAGAGCCATTGTTATAGTCCTTTGGTGAGTTCGACCTCAAGCTCAAGCGACGCCTATATCCTTGGCAACGCTGGAGCCTGTTCCTTCTACGCGAGGGAACAAGCTGTGCAACACATCAACGACGGGGTAGGAATTGCAGCGGATCTACAGGTTTCCCTTGGCGGCGAATCTCAAAGTGCAGTTTCACCCGGTCTGTACCAGTTGACCCCATTTCGGCAATTGTCTGTCCGACTTTGACCTGCTGCCCCTCCCGAACCAACAGCCTACGGTTGTGGCCGTAAGCACTGACGTAGGTATCGCTGTGTTTGATGATGACCAGCTCGCCGTAGCCCCGTAAACCACTCCCGGCGTAAACCACTGTCCCATCAGACGCAGCTAAAACAGGCTGTCCCAAATCCCCGGCGATATCAATGCCTTTATTCAAACTACCGTTTGAAGAGAATTTTCCAATCAATACACCGTTTGAAGGCCATCCCCAGCCGGTCGGAGCCGGCCCGGCAGGCGGCAACGGCGCGGGTGCCGGCTTGCTCGCAACCGTAGACGTGGCGGTGCCTGCAGGCCGGGTGATGACGGTCCTTCTGCTCGAGGACGACGGCGAAGATCCGGAATTTGTCACAACTGCCGTAGGGGTTGAGCCCGTGCGGCCATCGAAGCGGATGGTTTGCCCGGGATGGATCGTATAGGGCACAGGAATATTGTTACGCGCTGCGAGTGCCTTGTAATCCCACCCATAACGGAAGGCGATCGAGAACATCGTGTCCCCCTTTCGCACTACATATTGCCCGGTGGTGACCGTCGGCTTTTGCGGCGTGGCGCTGTTTCGGTCGACAACCCGCGCACCGCTGGATGGGGAGCTTGAGCAACCCACCAACAAGGAACTCAAGACAAGGCCAAGCACCAGTCGCTGAAAGCTTGTTTTACTCATACGCTGCGCAAGACCTGTGAGACTCACCCGCCGCTCCCTTTGTGGTGGCTGAACATGAACGCCTGTATCAGGCTTGAAATATGACGCAAGTATAACTGGGCATTGGTGTTTTACCGGCACACGACTGAAACGAAAAATTCATGATGTTTAATCACGGTTTCCAATCACGTTGACTCTATAAGCCCGGCTGTAAGACACATCCCCACCCACAGAATTCACTGTTTGCGAATAAATGATCAGGCCAGCGGGCCATTGAGCAACGGCACGAAGCGCACAGCGCCCAGCACATGCCGGGAAAAGCCTTCGTCCTCTCGGATAATGAGCATCAATTGTTGCACTTCGCCGGAGCCCACCGGGATGACCAACCGCCCGCCAGGCGCCAGTTGATCGAGCAACGCTTGCGGCACGTCGGTCGCGACAGCCGTGACGATAATGCCGTTATAGGGCGCCAGCGCAGGCCAGCCTTCCCAACCATCGCCCCAACGGAACACCACGTTGCGCAGGTTGAGCTCCACCAGGCGCTCCTTGGCGCGATCCTGCAGGACCTTGATGCGCTCCACCGAGAACACCCGCTCCACCAGTTGCGAGAGCACGGCAGTCTGGTAACCCGAACCGGTGCCGATCTCCAGCACCTTGTCCAACGGCCCGGCCGCCAACAGCAGTTCGCTCATGCGCGCGACCATATACGGCTGTGAGATGGTCTGGTTGTGGCCAATCGGCAATGCGGTGTCTTCATAGGCGCGATGGGCCAGGGCCTCATCGACAAACAGGTGCCGCGGCGTGCGCCGGATAACTTCCAGCACCTGGGCGTTGGACAGGCCTTCTTCATACAGGCGCTGGATCAAACGCTCGCGGGTACGCTGGGAGGTCATCCCGATGCCACGACGCAACAGGTCGTCTTGTTCACGCGCCATCAACGCAGCCCCTCGAGCCAGCCATCCAGACTACTGAAGGCATCACTGAAGGTGCGATCAAGCTGCAACGGGGTAATCGAAACATAACCTTGCATCACCGCATGAAAGTCCGTGCCCGGCCCACCGTCCTCGGCGTCGCCCGCTGCGGCGATCCAATAGCCTTCCTTGCCACGCGGGTCGACCACTTTCAATGGCGCCGCCGCCCGGGCGCGATGGCCCAGGCGCGTCAGCTGGATGCCGCGAATATGGTCGAGGGGCAAATTGGGAATATTGACGTTGAGTACCGTACGCGGCGGCAAGTCCAGGGAGCCGTGGGCTTGCACCAGCTTGCGCGCGAAGTACGCCGCCGTCGCCAGGTTATCCAGTTGCCGTGAAGCAAACGAAAATGCGAATGAGGTACGGCCCAGGAATCGCCCCTCAAGGGCCGCCGCCACGGTGCCGGAGTACAACACGTCGTCGCCCAGGTTGGCGCCGAGGTTGATACCCGAGACCACCAGGTCAGGCTCCTGCTCCAACAAACTGTTGATTGCCAGGTGCACGCAATCGGTCGGAGTGCCGTTCACACTGATAAAGCCATTAGCCAGAACGTGCGGGTGCAACGGACGATCGAGCGTCAGCGAACTGCTGGCGCCGCTCTTGTCCTGGTCCGGGGCAACCACCACGCACTCGGCGTAATCTTCCAGCGCTGCATAAAGCGCGGCAAGACCGGGTGCGGTGGCACCGTCATCGTTTGATATCAGAATACGCATGGGTTGTCCGTCGGCCCCACCGGCACCAGATCAACAAGCTCGCGCACCAACACAGTGGCGAAGCATCCGGCCGGCAGGACGAATTCCAATTGCAGAATGTCAGGACCGGGATAATGCCACGTCAACCCGCCAATGGGCAGTCGAAGAATGCGACGTTCCTGGCTCATGCCGGCATTCACCAGCCAATCGCGCAGGTCGGCTTCACTGGCGGCAACCGCCTGTTCCAGCGCATGGGTTGCACCGCTCGCCGGCGAATCACCCTCGCCCCACTGCGGCCCGGTCGGGTGCAGGTCCAGAATTGCCAGGCGCGGGTCGCTGCATTCAGCCTCCCCCGCCGGAAAAAAACTGCGGCTGTCGGTAAACGCGAGCAAATCGCCGACCTGGGCACGCTGCCAGGAGCCGTCAGCGACACGTGCTGCCAACACTTTGTTAAACAGAAAGCTACGCGCAGTGGACAGCAACCGCGAACGCACATTGCGCTGCTCAGGCAACGCCTTGCGCGCCGCCCACGCACGCGCGTCCACCACGTTGCCACCGTTGTGGCCAAACCGCTGGGTACCGAAATAATTAGGAATGCCATGCTGGGCAATCAGTTGCAAACGCGCGTCGATCGCGGCGGTGTCGCCGGCCAGTTGGGTGAGGCGCAGGGTAAAGCCGTTGGCCGAATGCGCACCGCGTTGCAGCTTGCGTTTGTGGCGGGCGATTTTAAGGATCTTGAGGGTGTCGTTTTCCGCACCGCTCATGTCCGGGTCGGCCTTGCCTGGCAGTTGCACGCTGAACCACTGGCGGGTCAACGCCTGGCGATCCTTGAGGCCGGCATAGCTGACGGTGCGCAAGGGCACGCCAGCAGCCTTGGCGATTCGCCGTGCAGCTTCTTCGGTATTCAGGCCACGCTTTTCGACCCACAGCCACAGGTGCTCACCGTCGCCGGTCAGCGGGATATCGAGCACTTCGTCGACCTGGAAATCTTCCGCCGTAGCCTTCAGGACTGCGCTGCCCAGCGCCTCGCCGTAGGCCCGCGGGCCCAACAGTTCCAGGTCGTTCATGCGCGCAGCAACAAGGCGACGGAGTGCACCGCAATGCCCTCTTCACGACCGGTAAACCCGAGCTTTTCGGTGGTGGTGGCTTTCACGTTCACTTGATCCAATTCAATTTGCAGGTCCATGGCAATCAGCGCGCGCATCGATTCGATGTGCGGGGCCATTTTCGGCGCCTGGGCCACGATGGTGTTATCGACGTTGCCGACTTTCCAGCCCTTGGCGTGGATCAGGCCAACCACATGGCGCAGCAACACACGGCTGTCCGCGCCCTTGAAAGAAGGGTCGGTGTCCGGAAAGTGCTTGCCGATATCCCCCAACGCGGCCGCGCCGAGCAAAGCATCGCTCAAGGCATGCAGCACTACGTCGCCGTCGGAATGAGCCAGCAACCCATGGTGGTGTGCAATGCGCACGCCGCCCAGGGTGATGAAATCGCCTTCAGCGAAACGGTGCACATCGTAGCCGTGGCCAATACGCATAAAAAAACGCCCCGATTTAATTCAGGGCGTGATTCTACCTACTTTTGCCTCACATTAACCGAGCAAAGCACGACCATGGTGTCGCAAATGGTCTTCGATGAAGCTGGCGATGAAGAAGTAGCTGTGGTCATAACCCGGCTGCAGGCGCAGTTCGAGTGGATGGTTGGCCGCCTTGGCCGCCTGCTGCAACGCTTCAGGCTTGAGTTGCACGGCCAGGAAATCATCGCGATCCCCCTGATCGACCAACAGAGGCAGCTTTTCCGAGGCTTCGCTGATCAGCACGCAGGCATCCCATTCACGCCATTTGGAGCGTTCTTCGCCCAAATAACGGGAAAAGGCTTTCTGGCCCCACGGGCAGTCCATCGGGTTGTTGATCGGCGAAAATGCCGACACCGATTGGTAACGACCTGGGTTGCGCAAGGCACACACCAACGCACCATGACCGCCCATGGAATGGCCGCTGATGCCGCGCTTATCCGACGCGGGGAAATGCGCTTCAACCAACGCCGGCAATTCCTGCACCACGTAGTCATGCATCCGATAGTGCTTGGCCCAAGGTTCCTGGGTGGCATTCAGGTAGAAACCCGCCCCCAGGCCGAAATCCCAAGCGTTATCCGGATCGTCCGGCACACCTGGCCCGCGCGGGCTGGTGTCCGGTGCGACGATGATCAACCCCAGTTCGGCGGCCATCCGATGGGCGCCGGCCTTCTGCATGAAGTTCTCGTCGGTGCAGGTCAACCCGGACAGCCAGTACAGCACCGGTAACGTGCCACCCTGCTCTGCTTGCGGCGGCAGGTAGACGGCAAACGTCATATCGCAACCGAGCACATCGGAATGATGCTTGTAGCGTTTATGCCAGCCGCCGAAGCTCTTCTGGCATGACAGGTTTTCCAGACTCATGGCCGACCTCAGAAGTGGATGACGGTACGAATGCTCTTGCCTTCATGCATCAGATCAAACGCTTTGTTGATGTCTTCCAGGCCCATGGTGTGGGTGATGAACGTGTCCAGCGGGATCTCGCCGGTCTGGGCCATTTCCACGTAGCTTGGCAATTCAGTACGACCGCGCACGCCGCCGAACGCCGAACCGCGCCAGACGCGACCGGTCACCAGCTGGAATGGGCGAGTGGCGATTTCCTGGCCGGCGCCGGCAACACCGATGATCACCGACTCGCCCCAGCCTTTGTGGCAGCACTCGAGCGCGGCGCGCATCAGTTGCACATTGCCGATGCACTCGAAGGAAAAGTCCACGCCGCCGTCGGTCAAGTCGACAATTACGTCCTGAATTGGGCGGTCGTAGTCTTTCGGGTTGATGCAGTCGGTGGCGCCCAGTTGCTTGGCAATTTCGAACTTGGCCGGGTTGATGTCAATGGCGATGATGCGGCCGGCCTTGGCTTTGACCGCGCCGATCACTGCCGACAGGCCGATGCCGCCCAGACCGAAGATCGCCACGGTGTCGCCAGGCTTGACCTTGGCCGTGTTGATCACGGCACCGATGCCGGTGGTGACGCCGCAACCCAGCAGGCAGACCTTTTCCAGCGGCGCTTCTTTAGGAATCTTGGCCACGGAGATTTCCGGCAACACGGTGTACTCGGAGAAGGTCGAGGTGCCCATGTAGTGGAAAATCGGCTGCCCCTTGTAGGAGAAGCGCGTGGTGCCATCGGGCATCAGGCCTTTGCCTTGGGTGGAGCGGATGGCCTGGCACAGGTTGGTCTTGCCCGACAGGCAGAATTTGCACTTGCCACATTCCGGGGTGTACAGCGGGATCACGTGGTCACCGACAGCAACCGAGGTCACGCCCTCACCGATCGCTTCAACCACCGCACCGCCTTCATGGCCAAGGATCGACGGGAAAATGCCTTCCGGGTCGGCGCCCGACAAGGTGTAGGCGTCGGTATGGCACACGCCGGACGCGACCACCCGCAACAGCACCTCGCCAGCCTTGGGCATGGCGACATCCACTTCAACAATCTCAAGGGGCTTTTTCGCTTCGAAGGCTACGGCAGCGCGGGACTTGATCATCCGTGTTTCTCCAGGGAGTTAAAAACTGAGGCAGTGAGTGTAAAACATGGCTGACTGATTAATAATCCGGGCAAAAGCAAAACTTTATTGCTGTACAGGGACAATCAACATGTTGGAAAACCGCTGGGAAGGCATCGATGAGTTTGTCGCCGTGGCTGAATGCAGCCAATTCACCGCGGCGGCCGAACGGCTGGGCGTGTCTTCATCGCATATCAGCCGGCAGGTAGCGCGCTTGGAAGAGCGGTTGCAAACCCGCTTGTTGTATCGAAGTACGCGCAAGGTAACGCTGACCGAAGCCGGCCAGACCTTCCTGCAACATTGCCAGCGCTTACAAGATGGTCGTGAAGAAGCCTTACGCGCGGTGGGCGACCTCACCAGCGAACCCAAGGGCATGTTGCGCATGACCTGTGCGGTGGCGTACGGCGAGCGCTTTATCGTGCCGCTGGTCACGCGATTCATGGGGCTGTATCCGCAATTGCGCGTGGACATCGAGCTGAGCAATCGCCAGTTGGACCTGGTGCATGAAGGCCTGGACCTGGCGATCCGGCTGGGCCGCCTGCAAGACTCGCGCATGGTTGCCAGTCGCCTGGCCCCTCGACGCATGTACCTGTGCGCGTCGCCGTCCTACTTGGCTCGGTACGGTCGGCCACATAGTTTGTCGGAATTAAGTCGGCATAACTGCCTGATCGGCAGCTCGGACATTTGGCAACTGGCGCAGGATGGGCGGGAATTTTCCCAACGGGTGCAGGGAAACTGGCGTTGCAACAGTGGGCAAGCGGTACTGGATGCAGCGCTGCAAGGGGTGGGGTTGTGCCAACTGCCGGATTATTACGTGCTGGAGCATTTGCACAGTGGCGCGCTGGTGTCGCTGCTGGAGGCGCATCAGCCACCGAATACGGCGGTGTGGGCACTGTATCCGCAGCAACGGCATTTGTCGCCGAAGGTCAGGAAGCTGGTGGATTTTTTGAAGGAGGGGTTGGCTGAACGGCCGGAGTACAGCGCGTAATTTAGGGCGACTGTTCGGGCCTCATCGCGGGCAAGCCGGACTCCCACAGGGAATTGCATTTCAACTGTGGGAGCTGGCTTGCCTGCGATGAAGTCGACACGGTGTCACTGACTATCTGCGGTTTGCCCACCGCAACCTGAGCCACTCCAGGTCTTCCGGGCGGGTGACCTTGATATTGTCCGCGCGCCCTTCGATCAGGCGCGGCGCCTGGCCCGACCATTCCATGGCCGAGGCTTCGTCGGTGATCACTGCGTCTGCCACCAGGCTGTCGGCCAGGGCGCGATGCAAGGCACCCAGGCGGAACATCTGCGGCGTATACGCCTGCCAGATCAGGCTGCGATCGACGGTTTCCACCACACGGCCGTGCTTGTCGACACGCTTGAGGGTGTCGCGCGCCGGCACGGCGAGCAAGCCGCCAACCGGATCATCGGCGAGTTCCGCCAACAATGTGTCGAGGTCATCACGGCTCAGGTTAGGGCGCGCGGCGTCGTGCACCAGCACCCAGTCGTCATCGCTGGCGCCAAGCGCATTGAGTTGCAGCAACGCATTGAGTACTGAACCCGAGCGCTCGTCGCCGCCGTCCGCACGCACAATGCGAGGGTCGCTGGCACACGACAGGCTTGGCCAATAGGGGTCATCTACAGCAAGACTGACCACCAGCCCCTTGAGGCCAGGATGATCGAGAAAACAGCCGAGGCTGTGTTCGAGAATAGTGCGCCCGCCCAGTTGCAAGTACTGCTTGGGACGGTCCGCGGCCATACGGGCACCAACGCCCGCGGCAGGAATCACGGCCCAGAAGGCCGGTAACGACGGGTTCATTGGGCCAACTGGTAGAGGGTTTCGCCCTCCTTGACCATGCCCAACTCATGACGAGCCCGTTCTTCAACGGTCTCCATCCCTTTTTTCAGCTCAAGCACTTCGGCATCGAGGACGCGATTGCGCTCCAGCAGGATTTCGTTTTCGGCGTGCTGGTCGGCAATTTGCTGGGTCAGCTCTTTCACCTGCGCAAAGCTGCCATTACCGACCCATAGGCGGTACTGCAGGCCAGCCAGCAACAAGAGCAAGACGAGGAACAACCAATTGGGACTGCGCATCGAAATCCGGGTATCCAGTAAAAAAAGACAGCCATGCAAAACTTTTGAAGCAACTGATAGCACGAAGCCTGGATGAACCAGGCTTGTGCTTGATAGCCCTCAGATTAGCGTCGAAATTCACACTGTCGTGTTATTTCCGACGCAACCCGTCGACTTTTTACCATTTAACACTCAGCCGCGAAACTCGCTGCGACCGTTGTATTTGGCTTTACCTGCCAGTTGCTCTTCGATACGCAGCAATTGGTTGTACTTGGACACGCGGTCGGAACGGCACAGGGAGCCGGTCTTGATCTGGCCGGCCGAAGTGCCCACCGCCAGGTCGGCAATGGTCGAATCTTCGGTTTCGCCGGAGCGGTGCGAGATCACGGCGGTGTAGCCCGCGGCCTTGGCCATCTGGATGGCTTCCAGGGTTTCGGTCAGGGTGCCGATCTGGTTGAACTTGATCAGGATCGAGTTGGCGATCTGCTTGTCGATGCCTTCTTTGAGGATCTTGGTGTTGGTCACGAACAGGTCGTCGCCGACCAGTTGGATTTTCTCGCCGATCTTGTCGGTGAGGACTTTCCAGCCCGCCCAGTCGGACTCGTCCAGGCCATCTTCGATCGAGATGATCGGGTAGCGCTCGGTCAGGCCTTTGAGGTAGTCAGCAAAACCTTCGGAGGTGAACACGTGGCCTTCGCCGGACAGGTTGTATTTACCGTCCTCGTAGAACTCGCTGGCGGCGCAGTCCAGAGCCAGGGTCACGTCGGTGCCCAGCTTGTAGCCCGCGTTGGCCACGGCTTCGGAGATCACTTTCAGTGCATCTTCGTTGGACGCCAGGTTCGGGGCGAAACCACCCTCGTCACCCACCGCGGTGCTCAGGCCACGGGCCTTCAACACAGCTTTGAGGTGATGGAAAATCTCGGTGCCCATGCGCAGGCCTTCGGAGAAGGTCTTGGCGCCAACCGGCTGTACCATGAATTCCTGAATGTCGACGTTGTTATCAGCGTGCTCGCCGCCGTTGATGATGTTCATCATCGGCACCGGCATCGAGTACACACCCGGCGTGCCGTTCAGGTTGGCGATGTGGGCGTACAGCGGCAGGTCCTGGTCCTGGGCGGCGGCCTTGGCAGCGGCCAGGGACACGGCGAGGATGGCGTTGGCGCCCAGGCTGCCTTTGTTTTCAGTGCCGTCGAGCTTGATCATCGCGTGGTCCAGGGCTTTCTGGTCCAGCGGGTCCTTGCCCAGCAACAGGTCACGGATCGGGCCGTTGATGTTGGCTACAGCCTTGAGTACACCTTTGCCCAGGTAACGGCTCTTGTCGCCATCACGCAGTTCCAGCGCTTCGCGCGAACCGGTAGAAGCACCGGACGGCGCGCAGGCGCTGCCGATGATGCCGTTATCGAGAAGCACGTCGGCTTCGACGGTGGGGTTGCCACGGGAGTCGAGAACTTCACGACCTTTGATGTCGACGATTTTTGCCATTGTTGTAAACACTCCAAAGTTGACGAAAACGACGCAGCTGAAGGAAATCTTTTGACCGACCGCAAGGGTGGAACAACGGGGCAGGCTTGCAGGCGACAAGGCTCAGGCCCGCAGGCCTGAGCGTAAAGCGAGGGAAAGTCTACCGGAGAAATGCCGCTTACGCGGTCTCTACCGTCGGAAAACTCTTGACCAGTTCGTCCAACTGCTTGAGCTGGGCCAGGAATGGCTCCAGCTTGTCCAGGCGCAGGGCGCACGGACCGTCGCATTTGGCGTTGTCCGGGTCCGGGTGGGCTTCCAGGAACAGGCCCGCCAAAGACTGGCTGATGCCGGCCTTGGCCAGGTCCAGTACCTGGGCACGCCGCCCGCCAGCGGAATCGGCACGACCACCGGGCATTTGCAGCGCGTGGGTCACGTCGAAAAACACCGGGTACTCGAACTGTTTCATGATGCCGAAACCGAGCATATCCACCACGAGGTTGTTGTAGCCGAAGCTCGAACCGCGCTCGCAGAGGATCAACTGGTCGTTACCCGCTTCCACGCACTTGTTCAGGATATGTTTCATTTCCTGAGGCGCGAGGAACTGGGCTTTCTTGATGTTGATCACAGCGCCGGTCTTGGCCATGGCGACCACGAGGTCGGTCTGGCGCGACAGGAAGGCCGGCAGCTGGATGATGTCGCACACCTCGGCGACCACGGCAGCCTGTTCAGGCTCGTGGACGTCGGTGATGATCGGCACGCCGAAGGCTTGTTTGATGTCCTGGAAGATCCGCATGCCTTCTTCAAGGCCTGGGCCGCGGTAGGACGTTACGGACGAGCGATTGGCCTTGTCGAAGCTGGCCTTGAACACGTAAGGGATACCCAATTTCTGGGTAACCTTGACGTACTCTTCACAGACCTGCATCGCCATGTCGCGGCTTTCCAGCACGTTCATGCCGCCGAACAGCACCATGGGCTTGTCGTTGGCAATCTCGATGTCGCCTACGCGAATGATCTTCTGGGCCATCAGGTTCACGCCTTCTTCTGATGTTGCGTCAGTGCTGCTTTAACGAAACCGGTGAACAACGGGTGACCGTCGCGCGGGGTCGAGGTGAACTCAGGGTGGAACTGGCACGCCACGAACCACGGATGATCCGGCGCCTCGACCACTTCAACCAGCTTGCCATCACCGGAGCGACCGGAGATCTTCAGGCCGGCTTCTTTGATCTGCGGCAGCAGGTTGTTGTTCACTTCGTAGCGGTGACGGTGACGCTCGACGATCACATCCTTGCCGTAGCAATCGTGGACCAGCGAGCCCGGCTCCAGCAGGCAGTCTTGCGCACCAAGGCGCATGGTGCCGCCCAGGTCGGAGCTTTCGGTACGGGTCTCAACGGCGCCGGTGGCATCTTCCCACTCGGTGATCAGGCCGACGACCGGGTGGCCGCTGGCGTGATCGAACTCGGTGGAGTTGGCGTCTTTCCAGCCCAGCACGTTGCGAGCGAATTCGATAACGGCCACTTGCATGCCCAGGCAGATGCCCAGGTACGGCACCTTGTTTTCACGAGCGTACTGCACAGCGGTGATCTTGCCTTCCACGCCACGCAGGCCGAAACCGCCGGGAACGAGGATCGCGTCAACGCCTTCGAGCAGTGCGGTGCCCTGGTTCTCGATGTCTTCGGAATCGATGTAGCGCAGGTTGACCTTGGTACGGTTGCTGATACCGGCGTGGCTCATCGCTTCGATCAGCGACTTGTACGCGTCCAGCAGTTCCATGTACTTGCCGACCATGGCGATGGTGACTTCATGCTCAGGGTTGAGCTTGGCATCAACCACGGCTTCCCACTCGGACAGGTCCGCACCGTTGCACTGCAGGCCGAAACGCTCGACCACAAAATCATCCAGACCTTGCGAATGCAGGATGCCCGGGATCTTGTAGATGGTGTCGGCGTCTTCCAGGGCAATCACCGCACGCTCTTCAACGTTGGTGAACTGCGCGATCTTGCGACGCGAGGAAATGTCGATCGGGTGATCGGAGCGGCACACCAGCACGTCCGGCTGCAGGCCGATGGAACGCAGTTCCTTGACCGAGTGCTGGGTTGGCTTGGTTTTGGTTTCGCCCGCGGTAGCGATGTAAGGCACCAGTGTCAGGTGCATCAGCATCGCGCGCTTGGCGCCGACTTCGAAACGCAACTGGCGGATGGCTTCGAGGAACGGCTGGGATTCGATGTCACCTACGGTGCCACCGATCTCGACCATCGCCACGTCGGCATCGCCTGCACCCTTGATGATGCGGCGCTTGATTTCATCGGTAATGTGCGGAATCACCTGGATGGTTGCACCCAGGTAGTCACCACGGCGCTCTTTGCGCAGAACGTGCTCGTAGACACGGCCGGTGGTGAAGTTGTTGTTCTGGGTCATGGTCGTGCGGATGAACCGCTCGTAGTGGCCCAGGTCCAGGTCGGTCTCGGCGCCGTCGTGTGTGACGAACACTTCACCGTGCTGGAACGGGCTCATGGTGCCCGGGTCAACGTTGATGTACGGGTCCAGCTTGAGCATGGTGACCTTAAGTCCCCGCGCCTCCAGGATGGCCGCCAATGAAGCGGAGGCAATGCCTTTCCCCAATGAAGAAACAACACCGCCCGTGACGAATATGTAGCGCGTCATGAAAAACCCTAGAAGTCTGCGTTAAAGCGGTCCGAGCCGCCGGGGAAAGCGAAGGAAGGCCGAAGCCCCCGATCACCTGCATTAATCACAGTGCACCTTTCAAAAAAACCGCCGCGTTGTGACAGACCAGCAATGAAACACCGGTACGTTGATCGCTACACATTTTTTGGAATCGCCCAGCAAAGACTGCTTGGTAATCGGCAACGACTGCGATTCAGGCGAATCCACAGAAGTTGTATCAAGAAGGGAGCGTAGTCTACCGGAAAGGCTCTATCAGCTCAAACCTTGATCGCACGTCTGTGGCATCCAATGTAATTGCCAGTCGCCCGGCGATGTCACCCCTAACCCCGCAAGGCTGGGGACAGCCAGCAATTGTTCACCCCGATAGAGCAGCGGCAATCTGCCACGCATGAAGCCCGGCAGCCCACATTCGTTAAGCAAACGCTTCAGGTCACGCCGGCCTCGGCCCGGCACGTCAATGATTTCGCCGCCCTGGCGGTAACGGATCATCAATGGCCCTGCGGGGGCCTTGCCGACAAATCTCAGCTGGCCATTGCCGGGTAACTCTAGAGGGTTTTGCGGCTGCGACCAGCTCACTGACGCGTCGGAAAATTCCGACCAAGTGGAAGGCAGCCACCAAATGCGCTCGCCACAACGGTGCACCTGGCCGTCGGCCAGGCCCCACCGTGGTTGCGCGTCGGCCTTGGCGTCGCGCAGGGAATACCAGCTGGCCCAGTGGTCGCTGTCGGGTAACCGAGTAAGAGGGTTGAGCCAATGGCGCAGGGCATTGCGCTGACGGGCATCGGAAAGCTCGCGTAACGGCGCAAGGGCCAACGACGGCAAGCACAACCAGGGAAATGCCGAGGGTTGGTCGGCGGCTTGCAGGTCCATCAATGCCAATTCGTCCAACAGATCCTGGGCTTCGCTGAGGTGTTCGGCAGTGCGGGCCAGGCTTGCGACAGCTTGAGGCCAACGCTCCGCCAGCACCGGGACGACACGATGGCGCAGGTAATTGCGGGAAAACCGCGAATCGGCGTTGGAAGGGTCTTGGATCCACGTCAACTGGTGTTGCTGGGCGTAGGCCTCCAACTCAGCACGCGAGGCATCCAGCAATGGTCGCACCAAGTGTCCATCCGCCAACGGGCGATGCACGGGCATTGCCGCCAACCCGCGCACGCCCGCCCCGCGCAACAGGCGAAACAGCAGGGTTTCGGCTTGGTCATCACGATGCTGGCCGGTGAGCATCACCTGCCCTGCCCCGGTCACCTCGGCAAACGCCCGGTAGCGCGCATCACGCGCCGCCCGCTCAAGGCTGGCACCCGACTGAACGTGCACATGCGCCACCCGCAAGGGCACGCCCAGCTCGTCACATACGGCTTGGCAATGACTTGGCCAGGCATCGGCGGCAGCTTGCAGGCCATGGTGGATATGGATGGCGCTGAGAGGCGGCAGGGTTTCGGTGTTTGCCAGGGAGGCTAGGAGGTGCAGCAGGACGGTTGAATCAAGCCCACCGGAGAATGCGATATGCCAGGCCGGGGCGTTGCGCCAGGGCGCAAGGTTTTGCAGGAGTTTGGCGGGTAAGGTAGGGCTCATCAAAAATACCGGCGCAGAACTGGAATACGGCAGCCAAGCATACACACAGCAAATGTGGGAGCGGGCTTGCTCGCGAAGGCGGTGTGTCAGTCACTGAATAGGTCGACTGATACAGCGCATTCGCGAGCAAGCCCGCTCCCACATTCGTACGGCTTTGCCTGTCAGATCAGTGCCTGATCAGAGACCGTAGCTCATCAGGCGCTCATAACGACGGGCCAGCAGTGCCTCGTTATCCAGCTTCTTGAGCATCGCCAGTTGCGAGCCCAGCTCGGCGCGGATGGTCGCCGCAGCGGCAGCCGGGTCACGGTGGGCGCCGCCCAATGGCTCGGCGATAACCTTATCAACGATGCCCAGGCCTTTGAGGCGATCGGCGGTGATACCCATGGCTTCGGCAGCGTCCGGCGCCTTTTCGGCGGTTTTCCACAGGATCGAAGCGCAACCTTCCGGCGAGATCACCGCGTAGGTCGAATATTGCAGCATGTTCAACTGGTCGCAAACCCCGATGGCCAGCGCACCGCCGGAACCACCTTCACCAATCACGGTGGCGATGATCGGGGTTTTCAGGCGGGCCATCACGCGCAGGTTCCAGGCGATCGCTTCGCTCTGGTTACGCTCTTCGGCGTCGATACCTGGGTAGGCACCCGGGGTGTCGATGAAGGTCAGGATCGGCATTTTGAAACGCTCGGCCATTTCCATCAGGCGGCAGGCCTTGCGGTAGCCTTCAGGGCGCGGCATGCCGAAGTTGCGGCGTACCTTTTCGCGCACTTCGCGGCCTTTCTGGTGACCGATCACCATCACCGGCTGGTCGTCCAGGCGAGCGATACCGCCCACGATGGCCGCGTCGTCGGAGAAGTGGCGGTCGCCGTGCAGCTCGTCGAACTCGGTGAAGATGTGCTGAATGTAGTCCAGGGTGTAGGGACGGCGCGGGTGGCGAGCCAGACGCGCGATCTGCCAGCTGGTCAGCTTGCCGAAGATGTCTTCGGTGAGCGTGCTGCTCTTGTCTTGCAGGCGAGCGATCTCATCGCCGATGTTCAGCGAATTGTCATTGCCGACCAGGCGCAGTTCTTCGATCTTGGCTTGCAGGTCAGCGATCGGCTGTTCGAAATCAAGAAAATTCGGGTTCATAAGCGTCCGTCTTGGGTCGACGGCCAAGGGGTGCCTGGCCAGCCGGTTGTCTATTCGCGCCCTACCTTAAGGGAGAGGCGCGTTTAGGTCGAGATTAAATGTTCAGTCGAGATCAGACGTATCTGACCGTCAACGGTATTGGAGGAAGACGTTGTCTCGCCCGAACTGGTCACGCAAAGCTTGAATCAAGCCATCAGCGGGATCAATTCGCCACGTCTCACCAAACTGCAGCATCGCCTTGGCGTCATTGCCGGTGTACTCCATGGTCACCGGGCACGCGCCGCGGTGGCGTTTGAGCAGGTCACCCAACCAGCGTAGCTGATCGCCTTTGAGCGCTTCGGTCTTGACCTTCAAACGCAGGCTTTCCGCCAAATTGGTACGTGCATCTTCCATGCTCATCACCCTTTTGATCCGCAGGCGCAGGCCGCCGGAGAAGTCATCGTTGCTGACCTCGCCTTCCACCACCACCATGGCATCGGTTTGCAACAACGACTGGGCGGAGTGGAAGGCATCGGCAAACAGCGACGCCTCGATCCGGCCCGAGCGGTCATCGAGGGTGATAAAGCCCATCTTGTCGCCCTTCTTATTTTTCATCACCCGCAGGGCGATGATCATGCCGGCGACGGTCTGGGTGTCACGCGCCGGTTTCAGGTCGATGATGCGCTGACGGGCGAAACGGCGAATTTCGCCTTCGTATTCGTCAATCGGGTGGCCGGTCAGGTAGAGGCCCAGCGTGTCTTTCTCACCCTTGAGCCGTTCCTTGAGGGTCAATTCCTTGGCCTTGCGGTGGTTGCCGTACACGTCCGCGTCTGCTTCGACGAACAACCCGCCAAACAGGTCGGCGTGGCCGCTGTCATGCGTGCGGGCAGTCTGTTCGGCCGCCTTGATCGCTTCTTCCATGGCGGTCAGCAGCACCGCACGGTTGCGGTCGATATTGGCCTGATACGCTTTCGGCTCATCATGGAAGTACGGGCCGAGGCGATCGAGTGCGCCACTGCGGATCAAGCCATCGAGGGTGCGCTTGTTGATGCGTTTGAGGTCAACCCGCGCACAGAAATCGAACAGGTCCTTGAACGGCCCATCCTGGCGCGCCTCGGTGATTGCCTCCACCGGGCCTTCGCCCACCCCTTTGATCGCGCCCAAGCCGTAGATGATGCGGCCTTCGTCGTTCACCGTGAACTTGAACTCCGAGGCGTTCACGTCCGGCGCGTCGAGGCGCAACTTCATCGTGCGCACTTCCTCGATCAAGGTCACGACCTTGTCGGTGTTGTGCATATCCGCCGAGAGTACCGCAGCCATGAACGGCGCTGGGTAGTGGGCTTTCAGCCACGCGGTCTGGTACGAAACCAGGCCGTAGGCGGCGGAGTGGGATTTGTTGAAGCCATAACCGGCGAATTTTTCCACCAGGTCGAAAATGTTACCGGCGAGGTCGGCGTCGATATTATTGGTGGCGCAACCTTCAATGAAACCGCCCCGTTGCTTGGCCATTTCCTCGGGTTTTTTCTTACCCATGGCGCGACGCAGCATGTCCGCACCCCCGAGGGTGTAACCGGCCATGACCTGGGCAATCTGCATCACCTGTTCCTGATACAGGATGATGCCGTAGGTCGGCGCCAGTACCGGCTTGAGGCCTTCGTACTGGTAGTCGGAGTGCGGATACGCCAGCTCGGCACGGCCGTGCTTACGGTTGATGAAGTCATCCACCATGCCCGATTGCAGCGGGCCTGGACGGAACAGCGCCACCAGTGCGATCAAGTCTTCCAGGCAGTCGGGCTTGAGCTTTTTAATCAGCTCTTTCATGCCGCGCGACTCAAGCTGGAATACCGCCGTGGTTTCGGCTTTTTGCAGCAACTGGTAGGTAGGCTTGTCGTCCAGCGGGATAAACGCGATATCCAGCGGTTCTTCGTTGACCTTGGCGCGCTCGCGGTTAATCGTCTTGAGCGCCCAGTCAATGATCGTCAGGGTGCGCAGGCCGAGGAAGTCGAACTTCACCAGGCCGGCCGCCTCCACGTCATCCTTGTCGAACTGGGTGACCAGGCCGTCGCCTTCTTCATCGCAATAGATCGGCGAAAAGTCGGTCAGCTTGGTCGGCGCGATGACCACACCACCGGCGTGTTTACCGACGTTACGCACCACGCCTTCGAGTTTGCGCGCCATGTCCCAGATTTCAGCGGCTTCTTCATCGACCTTGATGAAGTCACGCAGGATTTCTTCCTGCTCGTAGGCTTTTTCGAGGGTCATGCCGACTTCGAACGGGATCATCTTCGACAGACGATCCGCCAGGCCGTAGGACTTGCCCTGTACTCGAGCCACGTCCCGGATCACCGCTTTCGCCGCCATCGAACCGAACGTGATGATCTGGCTTACGGCGTTGCGGCCGTACTTCTCAGCCACGTACTCAATCACACGGTCGCGACCGTCCATGCAGAAGTCGACGTCGAAGTCGGGCATGGAAACCCGTTCCGGGTTCAGGAACCGTTCGAACAGCAGGTCATATTCCAGCGGGTCGAGGTCGGTAATCTTTTGCACATAGGCCACCAGCGAGCCAGCACCCGACCCCCGGCCAGGACCTACCGGTACGCCGTTACTTTTGGCCCACTGGATAAAGTCCATAACGATCAGGAAGTAACCGGGGAAGCCCATCTGGATGATGATATCCAGCTCGAAATTCAGCCGATCAACGTAGACCTGGCGCTTGGCGTCGTAGTCTTCGGTGGTGTCCTTGGGCAACAGAACGGATAGACGCTCCTCCAGGCCATCGAACGACACCTTGCGAAAGTACTCATCGATGGTCATGCCATCGGGAATCGGAAAGTTGGGCAGGAAGTGCTTGCCCAGCTTCACTTCGATGTTGCAGCGTTTGGCGATCTCGACGGAGTTTTCCAGGGCTTCGGGCAGGTCGCTGAACAACTCGGCCATCTCGTCGGCGCTTTTGAGGTATTGCTCCTCGCTGTAGTTCTTCGAACGACGCGGGTCATCCAGGGCCCGGCCTTCGCCGATGCACACGCGGGTTTCGTGAGCTTCGAAATCTTCCTTCTTGATAAAACGCACATCGTTGGTCGCGACCAGCGGCGCACCCAGCTTGTCAGCCAGGGCCACGGCAGCGTGCAGGTGCTCTTCATCATTGGGGCGATTGGTGCGCTGGACTTCCAGATAAAAGCGGTCCGGGAACACCTGCATCCACTCGCGGGCCAGCACCTCGGCTTCCTGAGGGTTGCCGCCGAGCAACGCGATACCGATCTCACCCTCTTTGGCTGCCGAGAGCATGATCACGCCCTCGCTCGCTTCGGCCACCCACTCGCGCTCGATGATGATCGAGCCGTTACGCTGACCGTCGATAAAGCCACGGGAAATCAGCTCAGTGAGGTTGCGGTAACCCACGCCGTTCATCGCCAGCAGGCTGATGCGGCTCAGGGGGTTATCCGGGTCTTTGTTGGACAGCCACAGGTCGACGCCGCAAATTGGCTTGATGCCGGCACCCATGGCGTTCTTGTAGAACTTGACCAGGGAACACATGTTGTTCTGATCGGTAACCGCGACCGCAGGCATATTCATGCCCACCAGGGTTTTGACCAGTGGTTTGATCCGTACCAGGCCGTCGACCAGGGAGTATTCAGTGTGCAGGCGTAGGTGAACGAATGAAGCCGGCATAGTGATCCTGTCTTAAACGTAGAAACAACAAAGCCCGGAAATCCGGCATTTAAAGCTACTGCGCTTTAAAGGCCGGATTGTACCGGGCCTTGGCAAAAACATCAGCCTCGCGACTAAACCTCGCTGAGGCTTTCCCGCGCCTCGTAAGCCAGGCGGACCGGGGCGAACGAGCGCCGATGGATCGGCGTCGGGCCCAGGCGCGCCAGGGCTTCCAGATGAACGGGCGTCGGGTAGCCTTTATGGCCTCCGATACCGTAGCCGGGGTAGATCAATTCGAAAGCAGCCATTTCACGGTCACGGCTGACCTTGGCCAGGATCGACGCGGCGGCGATGGCCGGCACCTTGCTATCACCCTTGACCACGGCTTCTGATGGCATCGTCAATTTAGGGCAACGGTTGCCATCGATCATCGCCATTTTCGGGGTGATGTGCAGGCCTTCCACCGCGCGCTGCATGGCCAGCATGGTCGCATGGAGGATGTTCAACTCGTCGATCTCTTCGACTTCGGCACGGGCGATATGCCAGCTCAGCGCTTTTTCGCAAATCTCGTCGTAGAGCTTTTCACGCCGCGCCTCGGTGAGTTTTTTCGAGTCGTTGAGGCCGAGAATCGGGCGGTTCGGGTCGAGAATCACCGCCGCCGTCACGACGGCGCCACACAGCGGGCCACGCCCTACTTCGTCGACACCGGCGACCAGCGCGTGAGCTTCGGCGACCAGGCTGAAGTCCAGGCCCATTTGCGTTGTCATAAAGCGTCCTGTTGTTGGCCGATCAAGGTCAATACGGCGTCGGCCGCCTGGTTCGACGCGTCACGGCGTAAAGTGCGGTGGATATCGTCAAAACCACGGGTCTGCTCTTCACCGCCGTCGATCAAGGGCAGTAGCGTTTGCGCCAGCGCTTCAGGCGTTGCATCGTCCTGCAACAACTCCGGCACCAGCAGGCGCTGGGCCAGCAGGTTGGGCAAGGAGATGTAAGGGCTTTTGACCATGCGCTTGAGAATCCAGAACGTCAGCGGCGCCAGACGATAGGCCACAACCATTGGGCGCTTGTACAGCAAGGCCTCCAGGGTCGCCGTGCCCGAGGCGATCAGTACCGCATCACAGGCTGCGAGGGCCAGGTGCGATTTGCCATCGAGCAAGGTCAACGGCAGATTGCGCCCTTCAAGCAGCGTCTCGATTTGTGCACGCCGTTGCGGGCTGGCACACGGCAAGACGAAGCGAATTCCAGGCTTCATGGATTGAAGACGTTCGGCCGCATCAAAAAACACGCTGGCCAGGCGCCCGACTTCGCCACCTCGACTGCCCGGCATCAGCGCTACGAGCGGGCCGTCGGGTAAACCCAGTTCGGCGCGCGCAGCAGCGCGATCCGCTTGCAACGGTATGGTGTCGGCCAGCGTGTGCCCGACAAACCGTACCGGCACGCCCTTTTCTTCGTAGAACCTGGCCTCGAATGGCAACAAGGTCAGCATCAAGTCGCAGCCTTCGCGGATCTTCAGCACGCGCTTCTGGCGCCACGCCCACACGGACGGGCTGACGTAATGCACGGTCTTGATACCGGCCTGACGCAACTTGAGTTCGATGTTGAGGGTGAAGTCCGGCGCGTCGATTCCGATAAATACGTCGGGCTTTTCTTCGATCAGTGTCTGAATCAGTAGCTTACGCCGCGCCAACAGCTCACGCAGACGGCCCAATACTTCCACCAGCCCCATGACCGAGAGGCGCTCCATGGGAAAGTAAGAAGTCAGACCTTCAGCCTGCATGAGTGGGCCACCCACGCCAATAAACTCCACCGCAGGATGCTGGGCCTTAAGGGCCCGCATCAGGCCTGCGCCGAGAATATCGCCGGAAGCTTCACCGGCCACCAGCGCGATACGCAGATTGGCCATGATCAGCGGGTGATGCCGCGGGTCGATGCCTGGATAGAGTCGCGGAACACCGCAACTTCCGGGAACAACGCTGCCGGCTCGGTCAGTTCGGTCAGGGCCTGTTCGACCGTCAACCCTTGGCGGTAAACCACCTTGTAGGCACGGCGCAGCGCGTGAATAGCGTCTTCGCTGAAACCGCGACGGCGCATGCCTTCGAAGTTCATGCTGCGGGCTTCGGCAGGGTTGCCGAAGACCGTGACGAATGCCGGAACGTCCTTGCCGATCGCCGTACCCATGCCGGAAAAGCTGTGGGCGCCGATGTGGCAATACTGATGCACCAGGGTGAAACCGGACAGGATCGCCCAATCGTCAACGTGCACGTGGCCAGCCAGTGCCGTGTTGTTGACCAGGATGCAATGGTTGCCGATCACACTGTCATGGCCGATGTGCGCATAGGCCATGATCAGGTTGTGGTCACCCAAGGTGGTTTCGGCACGATCCTGCACGGTGCCACGGTGAATGGTCACGCCTTCACGGATGATGTTGTGATCACCGATTACCAGGCGTGTTTCTTCACCCTTGTACTTCATGTCCGGGGTGTCTTCGCCTACCGAGGAAAACTGGTAGATGCGATTGTGTTTGCCAATGCGGGTCGGACCTTTGAGGATCACGTGTGGCCCGATGACAGTCCCCTCGCCGATTTCAACACCTGCGCCGACGATCGACCAAGGGCCGACCTCAACGTCGGCGGCCAGAACGGCCGACGGATCGATGATTGCGCGAGGGTCAATCAAACTCATAGTTTGCGTTCCGCGCAGATGATCTCGGCAGAGCACACTGGCTTGCCGTCTACCGAGGCCTGGCATTCGAACTTCCAGATCTGGCGCTTGCAGCTGATGAATTTGGCTTCCAGGATCAACTGGTCACCCGGAGTAACCGGGTTGCGAAAGCGCAGCTTGTCGGAGCCCACGAAATAGTAAAGCGTGCCGTCGGCAGGCTTAAGGTCAAGCATTTTGAAACCAAGGATACCGGCAGCCTGGGCCATCGCTTCGATGATCAACACGCCCGGCATGATGGGATGCGCGGGAAAGTGACCGTTGAAGAACGGTTCGTTGATGCTGACATTCTTGTAGGCACGAATGCGCTTTTCCTCGACGTTGAGGTCCACTACGCGGTCCACCAGCAGGAACGGGTAACGGTGAGGCAGGTATTCGCGAATCTCGTTGATGTCCATCATTTCGGGGGGAAGCCTGTAATAAAGATTGGGGGCGGGCGACTAAACGCACGCCCCGCTAGCAAATCAAGGAGGCAGTCTAGCGGCTGTGCACACTTGATATGGAAATGGTATCAGCCTTCTGATGAAGCATTACCGCCAGGGGTCACGTCCCCAACACGCTTTTCCAGCTGCTTGAGGCGGCGAGCCATGTCGTCAAGTTGCCTCAAGCGCGCTGCACTCTTGCGCCATTCAGCCGCAGGCTGCATGGCCGTACCGGAAGAGTAGGCGCCCGGCTCGGTAATCGAGTGGGTCACCATGGTCATGCCGGTAATGAAGACGTTGTCGCAAATATCGATATGCCCCACCAGCCCAACGCCACCGGCGAGCATGCAATGCTTGCCGATCTTGGTGCTGCCGGAAATCCCGACGCATGCTGCCATGGCGGTGTGATCGCCAATCTGCACGTTGTGGGCGATCTGGATCTGGTTATCGAGCTTCACGCCGTTACCTATCACGGTATCGGCCAAGGCCCCACGGTCGACTGCGGTGTTGACGCCGATTTCGACGTCATCGCCGATCAGTACGCCGCCGACCTGGGCAATCTTGTGCCAGACACCTTTGGAGTTGGCAAAACCAAACCCTTCACCACCGATCACGGCACCCGACTGAATCACCACACGCTCACCAATACGCACGTCGTGGTAAAGCGTCACGCGAGGGGCCAGCCAGCCATCGGCGCCAATTTCACAGCGCGCGCCGATAAAGCTATGAGCGCCCACCGTGACACCCGCAGCAATACGTGCACCGCTCTCAATCACTGCAAACGCGCCAATACTGGCTGCAGGATCGACCTGGGCATCGTCAGCGATCACCGCTGAAGGATGAACACCGACAGCAGCTTTAGGCTTTGGATCGAACAGGTGCGACGCCCGGGCATACGCCAGGTAAGGGTCGGCCACCACCAGCGCATCCCCGGCAAACCCTTCGGCGTCAGCGGCCTTCAGCAACACGGCTGCGGCTTGGCTGTCGACCAGGTATTTACGGTATTGGGGATTTGCGAGGAAGCTCAACTGAGCTGGGCCAGCCTCCTGCAAGGTGGCTAGCCCAGTGATTTCTTTCTCCTTGGAGCCACGCAAGGTGGCCCCCAGGAACTCGGCCAACTCGCCGAGTTTGATAGTCGCGGTCATGGCTTACTTCAGCTGGTTCATGCGCTCGATCACCTGACGGGTGATGTCGTATTGAGGCTTGACGTCAATCACGGCGCCGCGCTCGAACACCAGGTCAAAGGCACCTTTCTTGATGACTTCTTCCACAGCGCTGTCGAGTTTCGGCTTGAGCTGCTTGAGCATTTCACGGTCAGCAACGGCTTTGGCTTCGTTCAGTTCCTTGGACTGGAACTGGTAGTCGCGGGCCTTTTGCTTGAACTCAAGCTCCAGACGCTCACGCTCGCCTTGCTGCATCTTGTCACCACCGGCTACCAGACGATCCTGGATGCCTTTGGCGCTGCTTTCCAGAGTCTTCAGCTTGGTCAGTTGCGGACCGAACTTCTTCTCGGCATCCACGGCGTAACGCTTGGCGGCGTCGGATTCCAGCAGAGCCATCTGATAGTTCAGAACGGCGATTTTCATTTCGGCGAAGGCCGGTGTGGTTACCAGCACAGTGGCCAGCAGAACCAATTGAGTCAACTTACGCACGATGTACTCCTACAGAATCCGTTGTCGTTATCTTGGGTCAGACGCTTAGAACGTCTGGCCGAGGGAGAATTGGAAAATCTGGGTTTCAGCGTTATCCGGTTTCTTGATCGGCATGGCCAGAGCAAAGCTCAATGGGCCAAGCGCGGTCACCCACGTCACGCCAACACCTACGGAGCTGGCGAGGTTAGCCAGACTGACGTCGTTGCACTGGGTTTGGGACACAGAACCAGGACCAGCAACAGGAGCAGGGTTGTTGACCTGTTGGCACTTGGAGTCGAACACGTTACCCACGTCCCAGAAGACCGAAGTACGCAGCGAACGCTGATCTTTGACGAATGGCAGCGGGAACAGAAGCTCGGCACCACCTTGGATCAGTACATTACCACCGAATGCCAGAGCGTCATTGTTGGAGTCACGAAGCGTACCTTGGTTACCGGTAATGTCTTGACCACGACTCGGCGTACCACGTGGGCCCAAGGTACTGTCCTTGAAGCCACGAACCGAGTTGAAACCGCCTGCATAGTAGTTCTCATAGAACGGCAGACCACTGGTCGAACCAAAACCGTCGCCATAACCCAGCTCAGTGTGCAGGCGCACGGTGTAGTTATCGCTCAGCGGCTGGAACAACTGGCCACGGTAGTCGAGCTTGAAGAACGACAGGTCGCTGCCCGGCGTGGTGGCTTCTGCAGTCAGGCTTTGCGAATGACCACGGGTCGCCAGCACACCTTTGTTCAGGGTGGATTCCGACCAACCGACCGAAGCCTTGAAGTTCAGGAACTGATCACCTTCTCGGCGCACGAAGTCGAAGATCTCATCCGTGGTGTACACACCCGTCTTGATCTTGTCCTGCTGCGCGGTAAAGCCGAAGGTCAAGCGCGAAGTCTCGCTGATCGGGTAACCGATATTGACACCGGCACCGAGGCTGTCGATCGCATAGCTTGCAACGTCAACGTTGAGGTCTTTGTAGTCGGTGGTGCGGTAGAAGGCGTTGTAGCCCAGGCTCACACCGTCAGCTGTCCAGTAGGGGTCGACATAACCGAAGTTATAGCGGCTCTGGTATTCGCTTCGGGTCAGGCCGATGGAGACCTTGTTACCGGTACCAAGGAAGTTGTTCTGGGTAATCGAACCACCGAGGATAAGGCCGGCACTCTGTGCGAAACCGACGCTGGCGGTGATCGAACCCGACGCTTGCTCTTCTACGGCGTAGTTCACGTCAACCTGGTCATCCACACCCGGTACGGCCGGGGTTTCGACGTTGACTTCCTTGAAGAAGCCCAGGCGCTCAAGACGGGTCTTGGACTGGTCGATCAGGTAAGTCGACGCCCAGCCACCTTCCATCTGACGCATTTCACGACGCAGCACTTCGTCCGCAGACTTGGTGTTGCCACGGAAGTTGATGCGGTTCACGTAGGCACGTTTGCCCGGGTCGACAACGAAGGTGATGTCCACTGTGTGGTCTTCATCGTGCGGGGTAGGCACGCCGTTGACGTTGGCGAAGGTGTAGCCTTCGTTACCCAGACGACGGGTGATCAGCTCGGAGGTGGTGGTCATCAGCTTGCGCGAGAACACCTGATCTTTCTGCACCAGCAACAGGGACTTGACCTGGTCTTCAGGGACTTTCAGGTCGCCGCTGAGCTTCACGTCACGAACGGTGTACTTCTCGCCTTCGTTGACGTTGACAGTAATGTAGACGTGTTTTTTATCCGGGGTGATGGAGACCTGGGTCGAAGCGATATCCATGTTGATATAGCCACGGTCCAGGTAGTAGGAGCGCAGACGTTCCAGGTCACCGGACAGTTTTTCACGGGCGTACTTGTCATCGTTCTTGAAGAACGACAACCAGTTGGTGGTCTTGAGCTCGAACAGGTCGATCAGGTCGTCATCGGCGAACTTGGTGTTGCCGACCACGTTGATGTGCTGAATCGCCGCCACGGTGCCTTCGTTGATGTTGACCTTGAGGCCGACACGGTTACGAGGCTGCGGGATCACTTCAGTTTCCACGGTCGCGGAGTAGCGGCCCTGGGCAACGTACTGGCGTTGCAGTTCGTTACGCACACCCTCAAGGGTGGCGCGCTGGAAGATCTCGCCCTCGGCCAGGCCGGATTGCTTGAGGCCCTTCATCAAGTCTTCAGTAGAGATCGCCTTGTTACCCTCGATCTGGATACTGGCGACGGAAGGTCGCTCAACGACAGTGATGACCAGGACGTTGCCTTCGCGACCCAGTTGGATATCTTGAAAGAACCCGGTTTTGAACAGCGCACGAGTGGATTCCACCAGGCGACGATCATCCGCCTGTTCCCCGACGTTCAACGGCAAGGCACCAAAGACGCTACCCGCGGAAACCCGCTGGAGGCCGTTGACGCGAATATCGGAGATGGTGAAGGACTCGGCGTGAACTTCGGCGATCATCAATACGGTGAGAACCGCAGTTAGCAGCAGACGTTTCATGAAGTCCTTTCTTATTCCAACTGGCAATAAACAAACTGCCGCAAAATGCGGCAGATTCGCAATTCAGCGAAGCGTTACAGTCGTCCCAGATCGTTGACCAGAGCTAACAACATCACCCCGACCACCAAACTGATACCGATCTGTATCCCCCAACCCTGCACCCGATCCGACAAGGGGCGACCACGCACCCACTCGACCAGATAAAACAACAGATGCCCCCCATCCAGTACTGGAATGGGCAGCAAATTCAGAACTCCAAGGCTAATACTCAGATAAGCCAGGAAATTCAGGAAATCCGCGACACCCGACTGGGCAGAAGCGCCCGCCACTTTAGCAATGGTTATCGGCCCACTCAAGTTTTTTACCGAGAGCTCGCCGAACAACATCTTCTTGAGCGATTCGAGGGTCAGCACACTCATGGTCCAAGTGCGCTTTGCACCCTCGCCAATCGCGGCCAACGGCCCGAAGCTGACCTCCCGCACCATCGAGGGCGGCCACTCGACACCTTTCACCCCAGCACCCAGGTAACCCCCGGCTGCCTTGGCTTCCCCGCGAACCGACAAGGTTACAGGGACGTCGATTTGAGCACCATCGCGCTCAACTTTCAGCACAATTTTGGTATCAGGCCGTACACGCACCAGGTCGACCACCTGTTGCCAGTCGCCCAGTGCCTGGCCATCAAGCGCCAGCAGGCGGTCGCCGGTTTTCAGACCTGCGGCCTGGGCCGGGCCTTTCGAATCGAGCTCGGCAAGCACCGGCGGCAACGCGGGACGCCATGGGCGAATCCCCAGGGACTTGATTGGATCAGGCTCATCCGCACCCTTGAGCCAGTGGTCGAGCGCCAATTCACGCGGCGTTTCGGTGGTGGAGTCCTGATCGCGCACCACCACATTGATGGTGCCGCTTTCACCCATGCGGCGCACCAATTGCAAATTGACAGCACCCCAGCCAGTGGTCGGTTCGCCATCAATGGAAACAATTTCCTGCCCAGCGACCAGGCCAGCCTTGGCCGCCATGCTGCCCGCCTCGACCGCCCCAATCACCGGGCGGACCTGTTGGCTGCCCAACATGGCCAAGACCCAGAAGAACACCATCGCCAACAGGAAGTTGGCGATCGGGCCGGCGGCAACAATAGCGATGCGCTGACGAACGGTCTTGCGATTGAAGGACTGGTCCACTTGATCTGCCGGCACTTCACCTTCGCGCTCGTCGAGCATCTTGACGTAGCCGCCAAGCGGAATCGCGGCAATCACAAACTCGGTGCCACGACGGTCGTGCCAACGCAGCAACGGCATGCCGAAACCGACGGAAAAGCGCAATACCTTGACGCCGCAACGACGCGCCACCCAAAAGTGGCCGAATTCGTGGAAGGTAACCAGCACACCCAGAGCAACCAGGGTGCCGACAATCATGTAGAGCGCACTCATCTAATTTCTCCGCATTCCAATCCAGTACCTGAAGGCTAAAACCTGCCCCACAGACTAACGCACGTTGCGGTTCAACCATGCTCCGGCCAGGGTACGGGCCTTTGCATCGGCCTCGAACACTGCCCCCAAATCATTCACAGCCACGACAGGCTCAAGGCTCAATACGTCTTCGATGATACTCGCGATCTGCGGAAAACGGATGCGCTGCTCGAGAAACGCTGCCACAGCCACTTCGTTGGCCGCATTGAGCATGGCCGGTGCGCTGTTACCCGCCTCGGCCGCTTGCCGGGCCAGACGCAGGCACGGGAAGCGTTGCTCATCCGGCGCCTCGAAGTCCAGGCGAGCAATGGCGAACAAATCCAACGGTGCAACGCCGGAGTCAATCCGCTCCGGCCAAGCCAACGCATTGGCAATCGGCGTACGCATGTCAGGATTACCCAACTGCGCCAACACCGAACCGTCGACGTAGTCGACCAGGGAATGAATCACACTTTGCGGATGGATCACCACCTCGACCTGATCAGGCCGCGCATCGAACAACCAGCACGCCTCGATCAACTCCAGGCCCTTGTTCATCATGCTCGCCGAATCCACGGAGATTTTGCGCCCCATGGACCAGTTCGGGTGCGCGCAGGCCTGGTCAGGCGAGACATGTTCAAGATCAGCCAGCGGAGTTTGACGGAACGGACCACCAGAAGCCGTAAGGAGAATCCGTCGAACGCCAACCTGGCTCAAGCCGCGGGCGAAATCACCGGGCATGCACTGGAAGATCGCGTTGTGCTCACTGTCGAGCGGCAGCAACACCGCGCCGCTCTTGCGTACCGCCTGCATAAAGAGAGTGCCGGACATGACCAGCGCCTCTTTATTGGCCAGCAAAATCTTTTTGCCAGCATCTACCGCTGCCAGTGTCGGACGCAAACCCGCCGCCCCGACAATGGCTGCCACGACGGTATCCACCTCGGCATCGGACGACACCTGGCACAAGCCCTCCTCGCCCACCAAGACTTGCGTGGCAAGGCCAGCGGCCCGCAGATCATCCTGCAAGCCGCGAGCAGCCATTGCTTCAGGCACTACCGCGAAACGTGGCGCGTGGCGCACACACAGGGCCAGCAACTCGCTCAACCGCGTAAAGCCGGTCAGGGCAAACACTTGATAGCGGTCAGGGTGGCGCGCGATCACATCCAGCGTACTCAGCCCGACCGACCCGGTCGCGCCCAGCACGGTCACCTGCTGCAGGCGGCTCACGAAGCCGTCATCCACAACAGCACGGCAAAAATCGGAATCGCAGCGGTGAGGCTGTCGATTCGGTCCAGCACGCCGCCATGGCCTGGCAGCAGGTTGCTGCTGTCCTTGATCCCGGCCTGCCGCTTGAACATGCTTTCAGTAAGGTCACCGACCACCGAAATAAACACCACGATTGCCGTCCCCAACAACGCCAGCAGGATTTCGCTCAGCGACCAGTCGCGCACAACACCGACCACCAGCGTGATCAGCAACGTCAGCGCCAGGCCGCCGTAAACACCCTCCCAGCTCTTGCCTGGGCTGACGGCGGGTGCCAGCTTGCGCTTGCCGAAGGCACGGCCGGAGAAATAGGCACCAATATCGGCACCCCACACCAACACCATCACGGCCATGATCAACCAGTTACCCATCGGCGAATTCTTGATTTCCACCAAGCCTTGCCAGGCCGGCAGCAGGATCAACAAGCCAATAACCAGTTTACTGGCAACACTGGACCACTGAGCACTGGTGCGCGGATACGTGAGCACCAGGAAGGTCGCGAGCGCCCACCACAGCACCGCAGCCCCTAAAACCCAAGGCACGACGGTACTCGACAAGGTATGCATCAGGAACAGCAGCAGCGCCACAACCGCGGCGTATACCACACGCGGCAATTGGCCGTTGAAGCCTGCCAGGCGCGCCCACTCCCAGGCACCCAAGGTCACCACCAGGCCGATAAACAGCGCAAAGCTGGATCCGTCGAGCAGGAAAAAACCGCACAGGGCAATCGGCAGCAGGATCAGTGCCGTGATGATTCGTTGTTTAAGCATTAAACCCGGGCTCCAGCTTCGATCTGCTCGCTCGTTTTACCGAAGCGACGCTGACGGGAAGCGAAATCGGCCAGCGCATTACGCATGGCATCGTGTTTGAAGTCCGGCCAGAACAGGTCGGAGAAGTACAGCTCGGTGTAGGCCAGCTGCCACAGCAGGAAATTGCTGATGCGGTGCTCGCCGCCGGTACGGATGCACAAATCTGGCAACGGCAGGTCGCCGGTTACCAGGCAGGTTTGCAACAGTTCGGGCGTAATGTCGTCGGGCCGCAAATGCCCGGCCTGGACTTCGCGAGCAAGGCGCTGTGCAGCCTGGGCGATATCCCACTGACCACCGTAGTTGGCTGCAATTTGCAACACAAAGCGGTCGCTGCCTGCGGTGATGGCCTCGGCTTCGCGCATGGCCGCTTGCAGTTCCGGGTGGAACCGCGAGCGATCACCAATGATACGCAGGCTGATGTTGTTGTCGTTGAGACGCTTGGCCTCACGACGCAAGGCTTTGAAGAACAGGTCCATCAAGGCGCTGACTTCTTCGGCCGGCCGTTGCCAGTTCTCACTGGAGAACGCAAACAGAGTCAACACTTCGACCTTGGCCTCAGCGCACACCTCAATCACGGCGCGCACTGCATCGACACCCGCTTTATGCCCGGCAACACCCGGCATAAAGCGTTTTTTCGCCCAGCGATTATTCCCATCCATGATGATCGCGACATGGCGCGGCACCGCGGAGGGCACAGTCTGCTTGGTCTTTTCCATGAAGGCGTCCTGACCCTTATACGGCCATCAAGTCCGCTTCTTTTTGCTTGGTGGCCGCATCGATATCAGCTTCAGCCTTGTCGGTCAGCTTCTGGATGTCAGCCGCCGCACGGCGCTCTTCGTCTTCGCTGATTTCCTTGTCCTTGACCAGCTTCTTCAGCTCGCCCAGGGCATCGCGACGGATGTTGCGCACAGCAACACGTGCATCTTCCGCTGCGCTGCGCGCCTGCTTGGTGAAGCCCTTGCGGGTTTCTTCAGTCAGAGCTGGCATGGAGATCAGCAGCAACTCGCCCAGGTTGGTCGGGTTGAGGTTCAGACCGGCGCTCTGAATCGCCTTGTCGACCGCCGCGAGCATGTTGCGCTCAAAGGCTACGACTTGCAGGGTGCGCGAGTCTTTTACGGTGATATTGGCCACTTGGGTGATGGAGGTGTCCGTGCCGTAGTACGGCACCATCACGCTACCCAGGATGCTAGGGTGCGCCTTGCCGGTACGAATCTGGCCAAATGCGTGGCTCAGAGAGTCCAGGGATTTCTGCATACGCGCTTGGGCGTCTTTCTTGATTTCGTTGATCATTGTTGGCCTTCCTCGATCAGAGTCCCTTCCGCGCCGCCGTGTACGAT
>PJQF01000189.1_pt1 | contig 32065 bp, 28 predicted proteins | sample 1503741 | NCBI WGS metagenome assembly PJQF01 (sample SAMN07775949, study PRJNA414020) | Biofilm metagenome, whole genome shotgun sequencing project. | isolation source: biomolecule (vanillin) treated reverse osmosis membrane biofilm | place: India: Nagpur | collected 2017-03-21 | reverse complement strand
AGGGCGGCTGGCACGGTCTGGGTAACACCCGATTCAAGTCCAGTACCAACCGTGCACCGCGCCAGACCACGCCGGGCAAGCCTGGCGAGCAGCGTGACCTCAAGCTGGAAATGAAAGTACTGGCAGACGTGGGTCTGCTGGGCTTGCCGAACGCAGGCAAAAGTACCTTCATCCGCTCGGTATCGGCCGCCAAGCCGAAAGTCGCTGACTACCCGTTCACTACCCTGGTGCCAAACCTGGGCGTGGTCAGCGTTGACCGCTGGAAAAGCTTCGTGATCGCCGACATTCCAGGCCTGATCGAAGGGGCTTCCGACGGCGCAGGCCTGGGGATTCGCTTCCTCAAGCATTTGTCCCGCACCCGTTTGCTGCTGCACCTCGTCGACATGGCGCCATTGGATGACACCAGTGCACCAGACGCCGCCGAAGTGATCGTCAGCGAGCTGACCAAGTTCAGCCCGGCCCTGGCCGAGCGTGATCGTTGGTTGGTGCTGAACAAGTGCGACCAGATCCTCGAGGAAGAGCACGAGGAGCGCGTCAAGGAAATCGTTGATCGCCTGGAATGGACGGGTCCGGTCTACGTGATCTCGGCCATCGCCAAAGAAGGCACCGAGCGCCTGACCCGCGACATCATGCGTTACCTGGAAGACCGTGCCGACCGCCTGGCGGCCGACCCGGTGTACAAGGCCGAACTCGCCGAGCTCGACCAGCAGATCGAAGACGAAGCCCGTGCCCAGTTGCAGGCTCTGGACGACCAGCGTGCCCTGCGCCGCAGCGGCGTGAAGTCGGTCCACGACATCGGCGACGACGATTGGGACGAAGAAGACGTGGATGATGAAGACGGTCCAGAAATCATTTACGTGCGCGACTGATTCGTTGCAGTAAACTTAAGCGCCGCTCACATGAGCGGCGTTTTGGTATCTGGGTATTACGTAGCCACGAATAACGTTATGGGCAGCGCTGGGTCGCGCGGCCCTCTATCTAAGGTTGAAGATGATGCGGAGCAAAGTGACAGGTGCGCAGCGTTGGGTCGTAAAGATCGGAAGTGCGCTGCTGACGGCGGATGGCAAAGGCCTGGATCGCGCAGCAATGAGCGTCTGGGTGGAGCAGATGGTGGCCTTGCATGAGGCTGGTGTCGAGTTGGTGCTGGTGTCGTCCGGGGCGGTTGCCGCCGGGATGAGCCGTCTCGGCTGGACCGCGCGACCCAGCGCGATGCACGAACTGCAAGCCGCTGCAGCCATCGGCCAGATGGGCCTGGTGCAAGCCTGGGAGTCCAGCTTCGCCGAGCACGGCCGCCACACGGCGCAGATCCTGCTGACTCACGACGACCTGTCCGACCGCAAGCGCTACCTCAACGCCCGCAGTACGTTGCGCGCCCTGGTGGAGCTCAAGGTGATCCCGGTGATCAACGAGAACGACACCGTGGTCACCGACGAAATCCGTTTCGGCGACAACGACACCCTGGCCGCACTGGTAGCCAACCTGGTGGAAGCCGACTTGCTGGTGATCCTCACTGATCGCGACGGCATGTTCGACGCCGATCCGCGCAACAACCCCGATGCGCAGCTTATTTATGAAGCCCGCGCCGATGACCCGGCGCTGGACGCCGTGGCCGGCAGTGTCGGCGGTGCCCTGGGCCGTGGCGGCATGCAGACCAAGCTGCGGGCTGCGCGCCTGGCTGCACGCTCCGGTGCCCACACCATTATCGTCGGTGGGCGCCTGGAGCGCGTGTTGGACCGCCTCAAGGCTGGCGAACGCATCGGCACGTTGCTGTCGCCGGAACGCGGCATGCTGGCGGCGCGCAAGCAGTGGCTGGCCGGGCATCTGCAAACCCGTGGCACTCTGGTGCTGGACGACGGCGCGGTATCGGCACTGTCCCAGGGCAACAAGAGCCTGCTGCCGGTGGGCGTCAAGCTGGTACAGGGCAGCTTCCGCCGCGGCGAAATGGTGGTGTGCGTAGCGCCCGACGGTCGTGAAATCGCCCGTGGCCTGGCCAATTACAGTGCCCTGGAAGCACAGAAAATTATTGGACAATCGTCTGACGCGATTGTCGGACTATTAGGTTACATGGCCGAACCTGAACTGGTTCACCGCGACAACCTGATCCTGGTCTAACCAAAGGAATATACGATGCGTTTAGTGAAGTTTGCGTTGGGCCTGCTGTTGCTGACGCCGTTGCTGGCAAGCGCCGAAGAGGTTGGCCAGGTGTCGACGGTGTTTAAATTCGTCGGCCCCAACGACCGAATTGTCGTCGAAGCGTTTGACGACCCCAAGGTCGACGGCGTGACCTGCTACTTGTCCCGCGCCAAGACAGGTGGCGTTAAAGGCGGCCTGGGCCTGGCCGAAGATCGCGCTGAAGCATCGATTGCCTGCCGTCAGGTCGGCCCGATCCGCTTCAAGGGCGAACTGAAGGACGGCGACGAAGTGTTCAAGGAACGCACCTCGCTGGTGTTCAAAACCATGCAAGTGGTGCGTTTCCTCGACAAGAAGCGCAACACCCTGGTGTACCTGGTCTACAGCGACCGCCTGATCGAGGGCAGCCCGCAGAACGCCGTGACCGCAATTCCGATTTTGCCGTGGCCGACCGCTCAGTAATCCGCAGGCGGGTTTTGTAATCGGCGTCTATGATTGCAGGCTTGCGGGTTGTAACCTCAAGGCGCCGCTTTGCTAAGAACATGGGATATCTGGAGTTCGTCATGAGTGCTTTCCACGACCTGAAACTCAAAGCTTTGGACGGACAAGAGTTGCCACTGGCGCCCTTCAAGGGGCAAGTAGTGCTGGTGGTCAATGTAGCCTCCAAATGTGGCCTGACCCCGCAATATGCGGCGTTGGAGAACCTCTATCAGCAGTACAAGGACCAAGGGTTTACTGTGCTGGGCCTGCCGTGCAACCAGTTTGCCGGCCAGGAACCGGGCACCGAGGAAGAAATCCGCGAGTTCTGCAGCCTGAACTACGGCGTGACCTTTCCCTTGGGCAGCAAGCTCGATGTCAATGGCCCTGAGCGTCACCAGCTCTACCGGTTGCTGGCGGGTGAGGGGGCCGAATTTCCCGGCGATATCACCTGGAATTTTGAGAAGTTCCTGCTGGGTAAAGATGGTAGGGTCCTTGCTCGATTCTCACCGCGTACCCCGCCGGAAGACCCTTCGATCGTCCAGGCCATCGAAAAAGCCTTGAGCTAAATCACTTCTCTTGTGGTGAGCGGACCTTTCCCGCTATGGGCTGCGTAGCAGCCCAAATACCCCACCGCTTTTACCCCTTAATCACCAAAATCAATAGTGCTACCGGGCGCGTTCCACTCCTCATATTATCCGCATCATAAACCCAGTCTCCCGTGGAGTGCTCCATGCCCGTCCAAGCCTTGTTCAAACCCTTCCAGCTCGGTGCACTGCAACTGTCGACCCGCGTGGTCATGGCGCCGATGACCCGCTCGTTTTCTCCGGGTGGTGTACCTAATTCCAACGTCATCGAATACTACCGTCGCCGTGCGGCCGCTGGCGTGGGCTTGATCATCACTGAAGGCACCGTGGTCGGTCACCAGGCCTCTAACGGCTACCCGAATGTCCCGCATTTCTACGGTGAAGCGGCCCTGGCCGGGTGGAAGAAAGTGGTCGATGCCGTGCACGCCGAAGGCGGCAAGATTGTCCCTCAGTTGTGGCATGTCGGCAGCGTGCGCCGTATCGGCACTGAGCCTGATGCCAGCGTGCCGGCCTATGGTCCGATGGAGAAACTCAAGGACGGCAACGTGGTGGTCCACGGCATGACCGCCCAGGACATCAAGGACGTGATCAACGCTTTCGCCCAAGCCGCCAAAGACGCCCAAAGCATCGGCATGGACGGCGTGGAAATCCATGGCGCCCACGGTTATCTGGTCGATCAGTTCTTCTGGGAAGGCAGCAACCAGCGCACCGACGAGTACGGCGGTAGCCTGGCCAACCGCTCGCGTTTTGCCATCGAGCTGATCCAGGCTACGCGCGCCGCTGTCGGCCCGAACTTCCCGATCATCTTCCGTTTCTCCCAGTGGAAGCAGCAGGACTACACCGCGCGTCTGGTACAAACCCCTGAGGCGTTGGGTGAATTCCTCAAGCCGCTGTCCGACGCTGGCGTGGATATTTTCCACTGCTCAACCCGACGTTTCTGGGAACCGGAATTTGAAGGTTCCGACCTCAATCTGGCCGGTTGGGCGCGCCAACTCACCGGCAAACCAACTATTACCGTGGGCAGCGTCGGCCTGGATGGCGAGTTCCTGCAGTTTATGGTCAACACCGACAAAGTCGCGCAGCCGGCCAGCCTTGAGAAACTGCTGGAGCGCCTGAACAACGACGAGTTTGATCTGGTTGCCGTAGGTCGTGCGTTGTTGGTTGACCCGGATTGGGCCGTGAAAGTGCGTGAAGGACGTGAGGGTGACATCCTGCCATTCAGTCGTGAGGCGTTGACGACTCTGGTCTAAGTGGCGTCAGGGCGGGCTCCAGGTGCCCGTCCTCGCACACACCGCGCAACTGGCGTTCGAACTGCTCGATAATCGCTGGCCAACCCTGGCGACTGGCATGTTGACGAGCATTCAGGCGGGCCCTGCGCAACGTTTCGCGTTCTTCCAGCAGCCAGATGGCTGCATCGCAAAACGCCTCTTCATCCCCCGGCATCGCCAGTGCGCCGCTATAGCCGTGCCGCAGGTGCTGGCTTGCGGCTGCCTGGTCGTACGCCACCACACCAAGGCCTGAGGCCATGGCTTCCAGCACTACATTGCCGAAGGTTTCGGTCAGGCTGGGAAAAAGAAACAGGTCTCCCGACGCGTAATGCCGTGCCAACTCTTCACCGCGTTGGGTGCCGCAGAATACTGCTTCGGGCAGGTCGCACTCCAGCAGCGCACGTTGCGGGCCGTCCCCGACGACAATCAGCTTCATTGGGCGGGATGGGTACGTTTTCTGTAGCGCATCAAAGCAGCGCTTGAGCAGCCCGAGGTTTTTCTCCTGGGCCAGGCGGCCAACGTGCAGCACAGCGATATCGTCGTTCTCTAAGCCCCAGCTTTCACGCAGTGCATTGTCACGCTTGGTCGGGTGGAATAACTGGCTGTCGACACCCCGCGACAACATTCCCAGGCGCTCGAAATGCCGACGCTCCAACTCCAGGCGTTGGCTGGCGCTGGGCACCAGGGTCAACGTCGAACGGTTGTGAAACCAGCGCAGGTAATGCGTGACCATTCGACTGAGCAGGCTCAAGCCGTACTGGTTCGAATACTGTTGGAAATTGGTGTGAAAGCCGCTGACCACACTGATGCCCAGGCGCCGTGCTGCACGCAGTGCCGACAAGCCCAGCGGGCCTTCAGTGGCGATGTAGAGCACGTCCGGGCGTTGGCGTGTCCAGCGGCGCAGCAACTTGTGCATCGACGACTGACCCCACTGCAGGCCCGGATAACCCGGCAGTGGCCAGCCGCGGCACAGCAGGAGTTCGTCGTCGCTGAGCCGGCTCTGATCGACGCCTTGGCGTGGGCGTACCAGTTCGACTTGATGGCCGCGCGCGCGCAAACCCTCGCACAGGCGACCAAGGGTATTGGCCACCCCGTTGATCTCTGGCGGGAAGGTTTCGGTGATGAGGGTGATATGAAGCGAGGCTGTCGTCATGACCCACAGTGTCCGTGTGGGCCATGTCGCCATTGTGTCATCCAGATGATGGATTTATGACTTGGTGACCTTGGGGTTCGCCATCGCCTCGGCGCCTTGCTCGCGCACCCAGAACAAGGTGGCGCCAGCCACCGCCGCGGGCATCATCAGCAGGTTGACCACCGGCACCAGCAATACCAGATAGACGATGCCGCCAAAGCTCATGCTCTGCCAGCGTTTCTGGCGTAACCAGGCGAGCATTTCGTTCCAGCCCAGTTTGTGGTTGTCGGCCGGGTAGTCGATGTATTGGATTGCCATCATCCACACGCCAAACAGCAGCCACAGCGGCGCGGCGATCAGGTTGACCACGGGAATAAACGAAAGGATAAACAGGCCGATCGCCCGTGGCAGGAAGTAGCCGAGCTTGCGCATTTCTCGGGCCAGGGTGCGGGGGACCATGGCGATCAACTCGCCCCAACTGAAGGCCGGGAAGTCATCGGTACCGCGCACCACCACTTCTACCTTCTCTGAGAGAAAGCCATTGAACGGCGCCGCGATGATATTGGCGAGCATGGTGAAGGTGAAAAACACCATCAGCACCACCAACACGACAAAGAGCGGCCATAGCAGGTAATTCAAAAAGCTCAGCCAACTCGGCAGCGTCGGCATTAAGTGCTCGACCCACAAGCTGAACTGGTGGCCGGCGAAGTAAATCAATCCGAAGAACAGCACCAGGTTGATCATCAGCGGCAGCAGCACAAACAGGCGTAGGCCAGGGCTCAACACCAGTTTGAGGCCTTCACGCAGGTATTGCGGGCCGGAAAGAACAGGGGCAGGCATGGAGAACTCCGAGCAGGATGACGAACGCGCCGACCTTACCGACTTTGTATCCGAGGCGAAAGCGGCGACATCAACAGTAACAAACGCCTCGATTAGCTGGGCTGACAGCATAGAGACCGCCTATGAGCTGGATTGTTAAACCGTATTTCCTTAATCTTGCCCCCCTCTATACGCTGCACCCATTATTTTCAGGATCTGCGAGTTAAAGCCTTCCCCAAGTGCTTCGCAGTCCTTTTTTATTCCAGCCGCCTTGTAGTCCGGGCGGTCGATAGGAGTGAGTCATGTCTGATACCCGTCATTCGCGAGTGATTATTCTCGGTTCCGGCCCTGCCGGTTACAGCGCTGCTGTCTATGCTGCCCGGGCCAACCTCAAGCCGCTGCTGATCACCGGCATGCAGGCGGGCGGTCAGTTGACCACCACCACGGAAGTCGACAACTGGCCTGGCGACGTCCACGGCCTGACTGGCCCGGTGCTGATGGAGCGTATGAAAGAACACGCCGAGCGCTTTGAAACCGAGATCGTTTTTGACCACATCAATAAAGTCGATTTCTCCAAGAAGCCTTACAGCCTGACCGGCGACAGCGGCGTCTACACCTGTGACGCGCTGATCATCGCCACTGGCGCCAGCGCCCGTTACCTGGGCCTGCCATCGGAAGAAGCGTTCATGGGCAAGGGCGTTTCCGCCTGCGCGACCTGCGACGGTTTCTTCTACCGCAACAAGCCGGTCGCTGTAGTCGGCGGCGGTAACACTGCCGTTGAAGAGGCGCTGTACCTGGCCAACATCGCCAGCACCGTGACCCTGGTTCACCGCCGCGAGACTTTCCGCGCCGAGAAGATCCTGATCGACAAGCTGCACGCCCGTGTCGCTGAAGGCAAGATCATCCTCAAGCTCAACGCCACCCTGGATGAAGTCCTGGGCGACAACATGGGCGTGACCGGTGCTCGCCTGAAAAACAACGACGGCAGCTTCGACGAGCTGAAAGTCGACGGCGTGTTCATCGCCATCGGCCACACTCCGAACACCTCGTTGTTCGAAGGCGTGCTGGAAGCCAAAGACGGTTATCTGGTGGTGCAGGGCGGCCGTGAAGGCAATGCGACTGCCACCAATATCGAAGGCATCTTTGCTGCCGGTGATGTGGCTGACCACGTGTACCGCCAGGCCATTACCTCGGCTGGTGCCGGTTGCATGGCAGCACTGGATGCCGAGCGTTACCTCGACGGTTTGAAGGACGCTTCGTTCTAAATCGTTGGAATAAAAAAACCGGCTGCGAGGCCGGTTTTTTTATGAGTGCAATTTAAATGTGGGAGGGGCAAGTTCCCTCCCACATTTTGATCCGCGTCTGACTCAGGATTTGCGGGTCAGGGGCTGCGCGGTGAATTTCACACCGGCCAACCCATGGGCAATCAACGCCCGAATATTGCCGTGGTCGCTGCCCTCAGGCGTCGCCACCACCGAGCGGTAATGTTCACCAAACGCCAGCAGCGCTTCTTGGTCGCTCAAGCCTTCCAGCACCGCCAAACCCAAGGTCTTGCACGACCCTTCATTCTGCCCGGCCGCGTTTTCCACGGTGCCGTTGGTGAAGGCCTGCGGTTGGTAATCGTAACCGGCCGCGACAAATGCCAGGGTGTCGGCAAAGACGTGTTCGCCGCTGTTGAGGCTGGCGCGCAGGGTGTTCAAATCAGTCATGGGTTTTTCCTTTGGCGAACGCTGCCTGTTGGTCAGCGCTGGCTTCTTTCTGGTATTGGGCTTTCCACTCGGCGTACGGCATGCCGTACACCACTTCACGGGCGTCATCGAGGCTCAGCTCGATCTGGCGCTCGTCGGCCTCGGCCTTGTACCACTTGGACAGGCAATTACGGCAGAAACCGGAGAGGTTCATCAGGTCGATGTTCTGTACATCCTTGCGGCTGTCCAGATGTGCTACCAGCCGGCGAAAAGCGGCGGCTTCGAGTTCGAGGCGTTGTTGATCGTTCATAGGGTCCACTTCAATGTCAGCGGCTGGCCGCCAGGGTAATCGAAACCGATTCGGCAAAGCGCAGCGCATGGGGCTTATCCACTTCGACCTCGGCGTACAGCACCGATTCATTGCTCATCACCAGGTCCAGCAATTCCTGGGTCAGGCGTTCCAGCAGCGCGAAGCGGTTGCCTTCCACGTGGGCGATGATCGCCTTGGTGATGGTGCGGTAGTTCAACGCGTGGTCAATATCGTTGTCACGCACGGCGTCCTGGGCTGCATACAGGATGGTCAGGTTGATCAGCACATCCTGCTTGTTGAGGATTTCGTCCTCATTGATACCGATGAAGGTACGCAGACACAGGTCCTTGACCCGGATGCGCGCCATGCCTGGTTGAAGTTGTGGCATTGCTACTTGCTCCGTCCAATCAGTTGCAGGAACTCCATGCGCGTGGTGTTCGACTCGCGGAACGCGCCGAGCATCACCGGTGTTCATGGTTGAATTCTGTTTTTCCACGCCGCGCATCATCATGCACATGTGCTTGGCCTCGATTACCACGGCCACGCCGGCGGCCTGGGTCACGTCCTGGATCGCGTCGGCGATCTGCCGCGTGAGGTTTTCCTGGATCTGCAGGCGCCGGGCGAACATGTCGACAATACGCGCCAGTTTCGACAGGCCGAGCACCTTGCCGGTCGGAATATAGGCCACGTGGGCCTTGCCGATAAAGGGCAGCAGGTGATGTTCGCACAGCGAGTACAACTCGATGTCCTTGAGGATCACCATCTCGTCGTTGTCGGAGGCGAACAGTGCACCGTTGACGATTTCTTCGAGGTTCTGCTCATAGCCATGACACAGGTACTGCATGGCCTTGGCGGCGCGCTTGGGGGTGTCGATCAAGCCTTCGCGTTCCGGGTCTTCGCCCAGGTTCTTGAGGATCTCGCGGTAATGGTGGGGCAGGGATAAGGTCATACAACATCCTCACAAACGGCTTACTTGATATGCCGCCCGCCGTTGACGGTCAGGGTGGTACCGGTGACATAGGGGTTGTCCAGCAGGTAGCGCACGCTCTGGTAAATCACCTCGGGTCCGGGCTCGATGCCCAGGGCTGATTTGGCCAACACCCGAGTGCGATAGGCCGCGTCGTCGTCTTCGTTGAACATCACCATCGCCGGGGCGATGCCGTTGACTTTGATCAGCGGCGCGAACTGCGCGGCAAACGACAGCGTAAGGCTGTCGAGCCCGGCCTTGGTGGCGCAGTAGGCGATGTGCTGGCGGCTACCCTTGCGCACCACGTCATCGCTGATATGCACGATATCGGCAGGTGAAGAGCGTTGCAGCAAGGTCGAACAATGCAGGTTGATCAGGTACGGCGCAAGCATGTGTACGCTGAACATATCGGTAAACGCGCGGCTTTCGTCGCCCGGCGTTTCCGCGACCCAGGCCGAGGCGTTGTGGATGATCGCGCGCAGGCTTTGGGTGTGGGTACTCAGTTCAGCGATAAACGCCAGGATCCCAGCTTCGTTGGAGAAGTCGGCAAACACACCGATCGCGCCACGCTCGCGCAGGCCCTGCACGCCGGGGCGTTCGCTGCGGTAGCTGAAAATCACCGGTTGGCCCTCGTCCAGCAGGCGCTGGGCGCAATGCAGGCCGACACGTTGGCCGGCGCCGGTGATCAGGATCGGGGCGTTCTTTGCAGTCATGGGAGGCTCGCGTCGCTGGCAGGCGCAAATCATACCAGCGACGGGTCGCCCCTGTACTCACGCCGCCGCTTCGGCGGCCGTGCGCGGTGCAGGCGTGGGATGCAGCCAGTTCGCCAGCAGGTGTGTGGACAGCGGAATGAACCAGTAAACCATCAGAGGCGTGAGTGCCATCGTGCTGACCAGTACGCGGGGCACCAGGTCGAGCCCATTGAGCAATGGCCCCAAGACAAAGTTGAACAGCAGCGACACCGGGAAAAACGCCAGCCAGATTGCCACGGCCTGCTTCCAGCGCGGCGGACGGGCACCCGCGGCGCCAAACCAGCCATCGATGCCGCGCACACGGTGCTCGGAGGGGTCGGCAAACAAATCGCTGCCGCGGCTAAGCCAGGCACAACGGGAGGCGGAGAATTCCCAGGCATGCAGTGTTTTTTCGTCGGCGAAGCGGAAAATGATCTGGAATTCGTCATCGTTGGGCGGCGGTGCAAGTACGCCGGAGCCCAGATAACCGGGGAAGTCGGTAGCCAATTGCTCGCCTTCGCGCAGCCAGGCCATCAGTTCTTCGTAGCGCCCTTTGGCGACGCGGCGCGCAACCATCAAGGTGACGGGAGAGGTAGACATTGTGTATCTCCAAATGTACGGGTGCGCTGATCCGGGTAGGTGGCGCACAAACGAAGCTGCGGGGTGTTGCAGCGACGTAGAAAAAACAGGCAAGGATTATTCCGGTTTTGCCGAAATACGCCAGCGACATTGGTCCGAAAAGTACACACCTTGAAAAAGAGGGGTCTATAGGCGTTAAATGACCGCCCAATTACCGCTGGTTTGTTGGTCTTGAATGCCCGTGATTACTGCTCCTGCTGACAGCATTTCGCATCTGGATTCGCCTGATTGCGCTGAGCTTTTTCCAATTCGTGATGTATCAAGATTGACAGGCGTCAACCCGGTCACCTTGCGCGCATGGGAGCGTCGTTACGGCCTGATCCAGCCCATCCGCACCGAAAGTGGGCACCGCCTCTACTCCAAGGCCGATATTGAGACGGTCAATCGCATTCTTGGTTGGATTGAACGTGGCGTGGCGGTCAGCAAGGTCGGCAAGATTCTCGCCCGCGACGATCAGCAGGCCGAAGCGATTCGCGCTGAGCGCGACTCAGTCGAGGAAAGCGAATTGCCGCAATGGCGGGCGAGGCTGTTGCTGGCGGTCAAGGCCTTTGACGACCGTCAGTTGGAAAGCCTGTATGGCCAGATTCTCGCTACCTATCCCCTCAACGTGGCGTTCCAAGAGATCCTGATGCCTCTCTGGAACGAGCTCTTGCGCCACCAGGGGCGTTTTGGTCAAGCCAGCGAATGGCTGTTTTTCGACGCCTTCTTGCGTATCCATGCCTTTCAGCGCCTGCAAGCGGCGACACTGTCGCCTGCGCCTCGGGTATTGCTGTCAGCCATACCCGGCGAATGCCGCAAACTGGAGTTGCTGGTGGCGGCGCTGTTGATGAGCAGCGATGACCTGGTCGTGAAGGTGCTGGGGATGGGGCAGCCGTTTGATGAGCTGACCCTCGTATGTGAAAAGACTCATCCCCAGGCGCTGATCATCTTCTCCAACCACTCCCATAACGTTGATCTGGCTGGCCGCCTCAACCGTTTGGCGTTGACCCTTGATTGCCCGTTATTTCTTGCTGGCGCAGTGTCGGACCTGGCGCAGAGCGCGCTGGCAGGTTCTTCCATCGGTTGTCTGGGCAGCGAAGGGCGCCAGATGCAACGCCGCTTGCAGCAGTTCCTCAGCGGTAACCTGGATACCTGAACTCAGGCGTGCATCTGCGGGTGCACCAGGCGGTGCTGATGCAGGATGAACTGGCGCAGGCGTTCGATTTCATCCGCATCGCTTTGACTGAGGCGATAGGCAAACAAACCCCGCGCGGTTTCCCTCTCAAAGGCGCCGCGCAGGGCAATGCGCTCATAGCCGGAAGGGCTGAACCAAAGGGAAAAGGTTTTTGGTGGTTTGATCCGGCCACGAATCTCCACCAGCACGCCCTTGAATGACACCTCATGCACCCACAGCGCACTTGCGGTGCCCTTGATGTTCTCCAGGGCCACCGGTGCTTCAAGTGCAAGACGCCAGGCGCGGATCACCGGGCCGTCTTCAAAAATACTCGGCACACCCAGACGCAGATGCACTGCATTGAACTCATCCTCCACCAATTGGAGGGGAAAGGTCAGTTGCTGGTTGTCGAACTGCGCTTGGATGGTGACATGGTCGTGGGCGGCCAGGCGGGTGAGCAAGTCGCGAATCTGCGCACCGCCGTTGACGGTCAGGCTCGACGACGCATCCCGCAGATTAAGTTGCGGGTTGTGTTGCATGTTCTGAATGAAATCCAGCTCATCCTTGGTCAGAAGCGCATCGCGTTGCATTGTGCTTGCTCAATAGAGGGGCATTAAAGTGCCATTATCCGCTCATATGGCCGTATTTTCTAAATTTTGTTCAATCCATTTGTCGACTTGAACGCGGCCAGTTCGGCTTTGACTTGGGCCAGTTCGCTTTCTAATTGCTCGACACGCTGCTGGGCCTTGACCTGGAGCGTGACGTCTTTTTGTACGCCGATAAAATAGGTTTGCTTATCAGCCGTGTTGAACACCGTTGAAAGCGACAGTTCGTTCCAGAAATGGCTGCCGTCCTTACGGTAATTGCGCAGGGTTTCCCGGCACGAACCACCCTTCGCCAAAGCATCCCGAATAACCGTCAGCGCTGGCTGATCACGGTCGCCCGACTGCAGGAAGCGGCAGTCCTGATAGAGGATTTCGTCCAGTGTGTAGCCGGTCATCCGTTCGAAGGCCGGGTTCACATAAATCAGGGGCTTTTCATCGCCTTCGCGTTCGGCGACCACGATGCCTTCGTTGGAAGCGTCGATCACCATCTGCATCAGCTTGGCGTTAATCATTGAGCGGTCCGTGGCGTGTTGTTGGAATGGGCAGTTTATGGCAAGTCGTGAATCTTGCACGGTGCGCCCCGAAATATTTGCGTCGCTGTTAATATCCCAGGCTTTCGCTCAACTACAGGATCAGATTGATGAAAGTCGCCATCCTTTCCGGCTCGGTCTACGGCACGGCTGAAGAAGTCGCCCGCCACGCCGCCGGCATCCTCAAAGACGCTGGTTTTGAAGCCTGGCACAACCCGCGCGCGACCCTGGCGGATGTGCAGGCGTATGCCCCTGAGGCGTTTCTGGCGGTGACTTCGACCACCGGCATGGGTGAATTGCCCGATAACCTGCAACCGTTGTATTCGACGATTCGCGACCAACTGCCTTCGGCCTGGCGCGGTTTGCCCGGTGCGGTGATTGGTTTGGGCGACGCCAGCTATGGCGACACCTTTTGTGGTGGCGGTGAGCAAATGCGCGAGCTGTTTGGCGAATTGGGCGTGCGCGAAGTACTGCCCATGTTGCGCCTGGACGCCAGCGAGAGCGTGACGCCGGAAGCAGATGCCGAGCCGTGGTTGGCAGAATTGGTCACTGCACTGCGCGCTTGATTGAGCGGTTCCAGCGGTTTTCAGTCCCTTTATTGACGGCGTCTCTTTGACGCCGTTTGTATAGATCTAAACTATTCTCATAGCTGACTCGTACGGTCATCAAGCTGGCTGCGAAGGCAACTCCGTCCGCCAGGGCGTCTGACTAGACTGGCCCATCACTCGAAAAATAATAAGAAGTGCGCCAAGGAGGTCGTTACCGTGAGCCTAGCCCCTGTTGTGCCGCCACAGAATGTCAAAGATCAGGTCAGTGCTGCCGAGTGGCAAGCCCGTGTCGACCTGGCGGCCTGCTATCGCCTGGTGGCGCTGCATGGCTGGGACGACCTGATCTTCACCCACATCTCGGCCAAGGTGCCGGGCACCGATGATTTCCTGATCAACCCCTACGGACTGATGTTCCACGAGATCACTGCGTCGAGCCTGGTCAAGGTCGACCAGGCCGGCAACAAGCTGATGGACAGCCCCTACGAGATCAACCCGGCGGGCTACACGATCCACAGCGCGATCCATGAAGTTCGCCACGATGTCACCTGCGTGTTGCATACCCACACTGCCGCCGGTGTGGCGGTGGCGGCACAGAAACAGGGCGTGCTGCCGATCAGCCAGCAATCGATCTTCGTGCTGTCGAGCCTGGCCTATCACGCCTATGAAGGCGTCGCGCTGAACCACGAGGAAAAGGCCCGCCTGCAAGCCGACCTTGGCGACAATAATTTCTTGATGCTGCACAACCATGGCCTGCTCACCTGTGGCAGTACCATCGCCGACACGTTCCTGATGATGTTCACCTTTCAGCGCGCCTGCGATATCCAGGTGCTGGCGCAAAACGGCGGCGCTGAATTGATCGCCATTGGTCCGCAGATTCTTGCGGGCGCCAAAGCCATGGTCGCTGCTGTCACCAAGAGCGCTCAAGGTATGGGGGGCGCGCTGGCCTGGCCGGCGTTGCTGCGCAAATTGGATGCTCAAGATCCTGGGTATAGAAGCTGATGCCACTTGCCGAGATCCCGCTCAGAGCCTGGCGCAAACGCAGCCAGAGTTTCGAATTTCACGGACGCACCATCCGTTACTGGGTGTCGGGGCAGGGCGAACCGTTGCTGCTGATCCATGGCTTTCCCACCGCCAGTTGGGACTGGCATTACCTGTGGCAACCCCTGGCCCAGCACAACTTGGTCATCGCCTGCGACATGCTCGGTTTCGGCGATTCAGCCAAGCCTCTGGACCATGGCTACTGCCTGCTGGAACAGGCGGATTTGCAACAGGCTTTGCTGGAGCATCTGCGGGTGGATCAGCCGGTGCACGTGCTGGCCCACGACTACGGTGACAGCGTCGCTCAGGAACTGTTGGCCCGGCACTATGAAGGCCGATTCAAGATGGCCAGTTGTGTGTTTCTCAACGGCGGGCTGTTCCCGGAGACCCATCGCCCGGCGCTGGTGCAAAAACTCCTGCTCAGCCCGCTGGGCTGGATGATCGGCCGCGCATTCGGGCGCAATGCCCTGGCCGACAGCTTCGGCCAGATCTTCGGCCCCAACACCCGCCCCAGCGAAAGCGCACTGGACGATTTCTGGAGCCTGATCGACTGCAACGATGGCACGCGCATCCTGCACAAGCTGATCGCCTACATTCCCCAGCGTCGGCGCCTGCGTGATCGTTGGGTGGCGGCGATGCAGCAGGGTGACGTGCCATTGCGAGTGATCGACGGCGAGATCGACCCGATCTCCGGTGTCCATATGGTGGAGCGTTACCACCAATTGGTGCCCCATGCCGACACGGTGTTACTGGCCAACATCGGCCACTACCCGCAGATTGAAGCGCCGGTGCAGGTGCTCAAGCATTACCAGGCGTTTCGTGATCGGATTGGGCAGGTTGAAACCCGCATGGCTTATTCCTGAGCCTTAGGATCATCCCCCTGCCTTATCGAGCACCATTCAGCCTTGGCTGTCTTTATTGTGACCGGCAGCCCTGTGCCTGACACTCGACCCATTCCCATTGTCGCCATTGGAGTTCGGTATGAGTGAGTCAGTGCAGTTCCAGGATAAGGTCGTGATCGTCACCGGTGCCGGCGGCGGATTGGGCCGGGCCCATGCGCTGTTGTTCGCTAAACATGGGGCCAAGGTGCTGGTCAACGATCTCGGCGGTTCCACCCAAGGCGAAGGCGCCAGTGCTTCGGCGGCCGACCGTGTAGTGGCCGAGATCCGCGAGGCGGGTGGTATTGCCGAAGCCAACCACGACTCTGTCACCGATGGTGACAGGATTGTGCAAAACGCCCTCGACGCTTTTGGCCGCATCGACGTAGTGGTCAATAACGCCGGCATCCTGCGCGACAAAACGTTCCACAAAATGGAAGACGCCGACTGGGACCTGGTTTACCGGGTGCATGTCGAAGGCGCCTACAAAGTCACCCGCGCCGCCTGGCCCCATCTGCGTGAGCAAGGCTATGGCCGGGTGATCTTCACCGCGTCCACTTCGGGCATCTACGGCAACTTCGGCCAGTCCAACTACGGCATGGCCAAGCTCGGCCTGTACGGCTTGACCCGCACCCTGGCGCTGGAGGGACGCAAGAACAACATCCTGGTCAACGCCATCGCCCCCACTGGCGCCACGCGCATGACTGAAGGCCTGATCCCGCCGCAAGTGTTCGAGCGCCTCAAGCCGGAATTGGTCAGCCCGCTCGTGGTGTACCTGGGCAGCGAAGCGTGCCAGGAAACGTCGGGGTTGTTTGAAGTGGGCGGTGGCTGGATTGGCAAGACCCGCTGGGAGCGCAGCCTGGGTATGGGCTTTGATCCCGAAGCCGGTTTTTCACCGGACGATGTGGCGGCGCACTGGCAGCAGATCTGCGACTTCGAAGGGGCGGCTCATCCCAAGGACAACATCGAGGCCTTGAAGGAGATGATGGCCAACTTGCAGAAGTACAGCCTGTGATCATTGCTTGAAAAAGTTTGAATCCTACGGGGCGCTGATGGCGCCCCGTTTTATTTCAGGCAAAAAAAAGCCGCTGCAAACGCAGCGGCTGAAGTAAGACGTTGGATCAAGGAGCGACAAATCAACGTCAGTGAACACCGGTAACAGATTGAAAAAAGACATCAATCCATTTGAGTCTGGCTTTTCTTCCGTTTGGGGAAGCGGGCCGTTTGCCCTGAAAGCCCGGCAAGAATAGTCGTTTGCGACAAGATGAGTAATAGCGCTTCGGGACAAGGACTGTTGTAAAAACTGCAACAGTCTTGACGCTCGCCATCCATGGCCCTGATAACCCGCCATCCACACGGTTCATGCCCCCGCCCAGACCCAGGCCAGAGCGCCCGGTAATCCTTTCGAGCGACAACACGAATCCCTCCTTGGTGCGCTTATCGCTCCTGATGTGCGGCAGTAGGGTGGGGCCTTCTGTCACTCACCGGGGAAGACGCATGACAAAAACAACAATGCGCGCCATCTTCACGCCACAGGCGCTGGCCGCTGCGGTTGCCTTGGGTTGCTGTGCCCAGGCTCAGGCTGTTTCGTTCAATATTGGCGAGATCGAAGGGCAATTCGATTCGTCGTTGTCGGTGGGTTCGAGTTGGGGCATGCGTGATGCCGATAAAAAACTCGTGGGTACCGTCAATGGCGGCACGGGCCAGGCTTCCACGGGGGATGACGGGCGGCTTAATTTCAAGAAGGGCGAGACCTTCTCGAAAATCTTCAAGGGCCTGCACGACCTTGAACTCAAGTACGGCGACACCGGTGTGTTCGTGCGCGGCAAGTACTGGTACGACTTTGAGCTCAAGGACGAAGACCGCGAGTTCAAGCAGATCAGCGACCACAACCGCAAGGAAGGCGCCAAGTCCAGCGGTGCGCAGATCCTCGATGCGTTCGTCTATCACAACTACTCCCTGGGCGACCTGCCGGGCACCGTACGCGCCGGTAAGCAGGTGGTCAGTTGGGGTGAAAGTACCTTCATCGGCAACTCCATCAACAGCATCAACCCGATTGACGTGTCGGCGTTCCGCCGCCCGGGTGCCGAGATCAAGGAAGGCCTGATCCCGGTGAACATGCTGTTTGCGTCCCAGAGCCTGACCAACCAACTGACCGTGGAAGGGTTTTATCAGTTGGAGTGGGACCAGACCGTGCTGGATAACTGCGGCACCTTCTTTGGCGGTGACGTGGCGGCGGATGGTTGCACCGGTAACTACACAGTAGGCAGCCCTGGTATCGCGCCGCTGCAATCGATTGCGGCAAACCGCGGTCAGGGTTTTGTGGTGACGCGCGAGGGTGTGGTGGTACAGCGTGCGGGCGACCGTGATGCGCGGGACTCCGGTCAGTTTGGGGCGGCTTTGCGTTGGCTGGGTGACGACACCGAGTACGGTTTGTATTTCATGAATTACCACAGCCGCACACCCACTGTAGGCACCATCACCAACAACACCACACTGCAAACCATCGGTGGCATTGCCGCCGCCGCTGGAGGTTTCGGTCAGGCCTTGGCCCAGAGCACCATGCTCGGTCGTGGCCAGTATTACCTCGACTACCCGGAAGACATCCGCCTGTTCGGCGCGAGTTTCTCCACAACCTTGCCCACCGGCACGGCGTGGACCGGGGAAATCAGCTACCGGCCGAATGCCCCGGTGCAGTTGAATACCACCGACCTGACATTGGCCTTGCTTAACCCAATCGCCGGCCAATTGGCCTCACCCATCCGCAGCAATTTCGGCAGCGACAACAAAGGCTACCGCCGCAAGGAAATCACCCAGATCCAAAGCACCATGACCCAGTTCTTTGACCAAGTCCTCGGCGCCGAACGCCTGACTTTGGTGGGCGAAGCGGCCGTGGTGCACGTGGCTGGCCTGGAGGACAAATCCAAACTGCGTTACGGCCGCGATTCGGTCTACGGTGCTTACGGTTTCGAGGGTGACACCGACGGTTTCGTCACCTCCACCTCTTGGGGCTACCGCGCGCGGGCGATCCTTGACTACAACAACGCCATTTTCGGGGTGAACCTCAAGCCCAACCTGTCCTGGTCCCATGACGTGGCCGGCTATGGGCCCAACGGGATCTTCAACAAGGGCGCCAAGGCCATCAGCGTCGGTGTGGATGCGGACTACCGCAGCACCTACACCGCCAGCCTGAGCTACACCGACTTTTTTGGCGGTGACTACAACACCCTGACCGACCGCGACTTCCTCGCCCTCAGCTTCGGCGTGAACTTCTGATTTGGCTTAAAGAAGGACAAGAACTTATGCGTAAGACAATTGCAGTGTTGGCCCTGAGTCTGTTGGCTGCTCACGTAATGGCGGCGGTGTCGCCGGAAGAAGCGGCCAAGCTGGGCACCACCCTCACGCCGGTCGGTGCCGAAAAAGCCGGCAACGCTGACGGCTCGATCCCGGCCTGGACTGGCGGTATCCCGAAAAACGCTGGCGCGGTGGACAGCAAAGGCTTCCTGGCCGACCCGTTCGCCAATGAAAAACCGCTGTTTGTCATCACCGCCGCCACCGTCGACAAGTACAAAGACAAACTCTCCGACGGCCAGGTGGCGATGTTCAAACGCTACCCCGAGACCTACAAGATTCCGGTATACCCGAGCCACCGTACGGTCAACTTACCGGCGGACATCTACGAATCGATCAAGCGCAGCGCACTGAACGTCAAGGCGATCAACGACGGCAACGGCCTGGAAAACTTCACCGGCAACCGCTACTACGCGTTCCCGATTCCCAAGAATGGCGTGGAGGTGCTGTGGAACCACATCACCCGTTACCACGGCGGTAACCTGCGCCGCATCATCACCCAGGCCACCCCGCAGACCAATGGCAGCTACACGCCGATCCGCTTCGAAGAAGAAGTGGCGGTGCCTCAAGCGATCCCGGATATCGACGCGGCCAAGGCGGCCAACGTATTGAGCTTCTTCAAGCAATCGGTCACCGCCCCAGCGCGCCTGGCGGGCAACGTGCTGCTGGTGCATGAAACCCTCGACCAGGTGAAAGAACCGCGCCTGGCCTGGATCTACAACGCCGGCCAGCGCCGTGTGCGCCGTGCTCCGCAAGTGTCCTATGACGGGCCGGGCACCGCGTCCGACGGCCTGCGTACCACCGACAACTTCGACATGTTCTCCGGGGCCCCCGACCGCTACGACTGGAAGCTGGTGGGCAAGAAAGAGATGTACATCCCCTATAACAGCTACAAGCTCGATTCGCCGAGCCTCAAGTACGACGACATCATCAAGGCTGGTCACATCAACCAGGACCTGACCCGCTACGAACTGCACCGCGTGTGGGAAGTGGTCGGCACGGTCAAACCGAGCGAGCGGCACATCTACGCCAAGCGCCACATGTACATCGACGAAGACAGCTGGCAAGTCGCGCTGGTGGATCACTACGACGGTCGTGGCCAACTGTGGCGCGTCGCCGAAGGTCATGCGCAGTTCTACTACGACCACCAGGTGCCGGCCTACACGGTCGAAACCCTGTACGACATCATTGCGGGGCGCTACATCGCACTTGGCATGAAGAACGAGGAGAAGAGCAGCTTCGTGTTCGGCTTCGCGGCCAAGGCAGCGGACTACACTCCGGCAGCCTTGAGGGCTGAAGGCGTGCGCTGATCCCGGATCGAAGCGGGGTCAAAATGTGGGAGGGGGCTTGCCCCCGATGAGGGAGTATCAGTCACTGGATTGGTTGACTGATACACCGCCATCGGGGGCAAGCCCCCTCCCACATTGGGTTCTGTGCATGGCCTTCAATCACCCTGCTGAATACTTCTTCAACAACCCCCCGCCACAGGACTAGGGTACGCATCACGTTGCATAACAATAAAAAAGCAGGATGCAGCAATGACCGCCATGACACGCTGCCTGGACCGTCCTGGATTCATGCCCCGGCTGTCCGCCCATCATTTGCTGCGCCCCCGCCTGGCCGAGCCTTTGCTGGCAGCACCGGTCAGGGTCAAGTTGTTATGCGCCCCCGGCGGCAGCGGCAAGAGCGCGTTGCTCGCCGAATGTGCGTTGCAGGCGCCCATCGGTTGCCAGGTGTACTGGTTGCCGCTCAATGGCGCGTCGCTCAGCCCCCTCGACCTGTGCCAACGGCTGGCGCAAAACCTTGGCCTGACGTTTACCGACGAAGCCACATTGCTGCTGGACCTCAGCCGCTGGCAGGCCCAGGCATGGGTGTTCCTCGATGATTTCTGCCGCTTACCCACTCAAGACACCGACGCCTTGCTCGATCGCCTGCTCACCGCCAGCAGCCCGGCCCTGACCTGGTGGCTGGGCGCTCGACGGCGTCCGGCCTGTAATTGGCCTCGGCTGCTGCTCGACGATGAGTTACTGGAGTGCGGCGCCGAACTGGCATTTACCCCTGTGGAAATCCAGGCACTGCTCAGCCATGCGCCGGCCCAGTCCGTCGACAGCGTGCTGCAGTTCAGCGCGGGTTGGTGCGCGGGTGTGCGCATCGCCTTGCTGGGTGATGGTCATCCTGATAAGACGTTGCTCGACTACCTGCAACACGAACTGTTCAGCACGCTGCCGCCGGAGTTGGCCGAGGCTTGGCGGGTGCTGGCTCATCTGCCGCGCTTCAATACTGGCCTGTGCGAACACTTGTTCGGCGCGGGCGACGGTGGCCAGTACCTGCGGGATTTACACGCGCTGGGCGCATTTATCGAGCCGTGGGAAGACACCGACTGGTTGCAGGTTTTCCCGCCCCTGGCGCAACTGATGCACAACGAACCCTGGCCTGCCAGGCGCTCTTGGCATCGACGCGCTTGCCAGTGGTTTTGCACCGAGCAGGATTGGCAGGCCGCTTTTGAACAGGCTCTGCTGGCCGAAGAATATGAAATGGCGGTGAGCCTCTTGCAGCACTTCAGCTTTGAGGACCTGTTCCGCCAGCAGAACGCCGTCTTGCTGTTGCGCCTGCATGAGCAGCATGGCGATGAACTGATGCTCGGCTCGGCGCAACTGGTGGGGTTGGTGACTGCTGCGCTCCTGTTCGCCGGGCGCTTCGAACAGGCGGCTGCGTGCATCGATCAGCTCGCTCGATTTGCCCCGCAACCCTCGGCGGCGCAACAGCGTTATTTACTGGCGCGCTGGCAGGCGCAGTGGGGCTGGTTGCTGCACCTGGGCGGCGATGCCGAGAGTTCCCGTCTGCATTTTCTCGAGGCCCTGCAAGCCTTGCCCGAGAGCGCCTGGACTTCGCGCCTGATGTGCCTGTCGGGGCTGACCCAACAAGCCTTGCTGCGCGGTGAACTGGACGCGGCCCAAGGCCTGAACCGCGAAGCGCTGTGCCTGGCGCGCGCCCATGGTTCGTTGGTGCTGGAGGCGTTGCTGGAGTTGGATCACGCGCAATTGCTGGAACAGCGTGGCGCGCCGTATCGGGCGCAAAGCCTGCTGGAAACGGTGCAGGCGATGTTACTCAAGCAGCGGCTCAAGGCCGGGCCACTGGTTGGGCGCATTGCCTTGCGGCGCGGGCACTTGGCGCTGCGCCAGGGCCAGGACAGCTTGGCCGCCGACTGTTTCGAGACTGGCCTGAAGATGTGCCTGCACAGCCAGGACAAACGCGTGCTCTACGGTTTTCTCGGTCTGGCCTTGCTGGCCGCCAACCGGGGTGATTACGCCCAGGCCTTTGTGCAACTGCGCGAGGCCGAACGGCTGATGCAGCAGCGCCAGGTGCCGGACACGGTATACCGGGCGGTGCTGTTGTTGGTCAGTGGGCATTTCTGGTTGCAGCAAGGCCGCGCCGAATTGACCGTGGAAGCGGTGCGCCGTGTGCTGCGCCACTTCCGTGGCCCCCAGGCCAAACAGGCGCCACCGGCCACCCTGGAACTGATTCCACGCCTGGAGTACCTACTGGTGCTGGCGGAGGTGAAACTGGGCTGCGCCGATCAACCTGTGGCACGGCTCAACGCGTTGCTGGAAACCACCCATCAGCGCGGCATGCTCTGCCTGGAAACCGAGCTGCACCTGGTGCTGGGCGAAGTCGCTTGGCAACTGGGCGATGCTGCCTTGGCGCGCCGTTCGCTGCAAACCGGCCTGGAACTGGCCGGGCGTTGTCAGGTGCAACAAGCGATTCGTGAACTGCGTTTGCGCTCGCCGGGACTGTTGAGTGAGCTGGGCATGGAACCCCAGGCGTCAACCCCCGGCACGGTAGAAAACCCCTTGAGCCAGCGTGAATTGGAAGTGCTGCAACTGATCGCCCTGGGCAGCTCCAACCTGGAAATTGCCGACCGGCTGTTTATCTCCCTGCACACCGTCAAGACTCACGCGCGGCGCATCCACAGCAAGCTGGGCGTCGAGCGGCGAACTCAGGCGGTGGCCAAGGCCAAGACGTTGGGCTTGATGGTTTAAATGAACGCCTGACGGTAGTCGCCGGGCGTGGCGCCCATGGCCTGGCGGAAGCGATGAGTGAAGTGACTGGCACTGGAAAAACCGCACAGCAAGGCAATCTCGCCCAAGGGCAGGGCACCGCTGCGCAGCAGGTGTTGCGCGCGGGTCAGCCGACGCGCCAGTAAGTACTGATGGGGCGGCAGGCCGAAGCTTTGGCGGAACATCCGCGCAAAATGGTATTCCGACAGCGCACACAGGCCAGCCAGTTGCCCGAGGCTGATGGGGTCTTCCAGGTGCTGGTCGATGTAGTCCACCAACAGCCGTCGCTGGTACGCCGCTAAACCACCTTTCAAACGCAGGCCTTCGCGGGCGCCTACCTGGCTGAGCAGGGTGTGGCTGAGCATTTCATGGGCCAGGCTGCTGGTCAGCAGGCGTTCGGCGGGCTCCTGCCAGTTGAGCGCGATCAACTGGTGGAAGCGTCTGGCCTGGCTGTCGTCTTGCAGAAAGGTGCTTTCGCGCAGTTCCAGGGCGCGCGGTTCGCGGTCGAGCAGGGTGACGCAGCCGAGGGCAAATTGCTCTGGGCTGAAATACACGTGGGCCAGGCGGATTTCACCGTTGATCACCCACGCAGACTGATGCTCGGCGGGCAGGATACACAGCTTGTCGGGGCCGCCCTTGGTGCCCGGCTGGTCACGCCGAAAGGTGCCAGTGCCACCGCCGATGTAGCAGGATAAGGTGTGATGGCTTGGCGCCTGGTAGTCCTGGGAATCGTGATGGTTGCTCCACAAAGCTGCCGACAAGCCGTCACCGAGCTCGGCGCAGGCTTCAAGGCGTGCGTTGGGCGAGCGGTTAAGGGCTTGAAAGACTTGTAGGGATTCCAGATCTGACATGGTGTGTTCTCCGACGCCTTGCATCCTACTCCGCGAGGTGGGCGCTGTGAGCCCACCGCCCGACAAAAGCGCAAGAATCTGCAAGAGCGCGGCGCCGGTTGAGGGCGACACTGTGGCTCAACCGATGGAGCCCGCTATGAACCTTTCCCTGTATTTACTCACCGTGCTGATCTGGGGCACCACCTGGATCGCCCTCAAATGGCAATTGGGCGTAGTGGCGATTCCTGTGTCCATCGTCTATCGCTTTGGCTTGGCGGCGCTGGTGTTGTTTGCGTTGTTGCTGCTCAGCCGCAAGTTGCAGGTGATGAACCGGCGCGGGCATCTGATCTGCCTGGCGCAGGGGCTGTGCCTGTTTTGCGTCAACTTCATGTGCTTCCTGACCGCCAGCCAGTGGATTCCCAGCGGCCTGGTGGCAGTGGTGTTTTCCACCGCCACGTTGTGGAACGCGCTGAATGCCCGGGTGTTTTTCGGCCAGCGCGTGGCACGTAACGTGTTGATGGGCGGTGGCCTCGGGTTGGCGGGCTTGGGCTTGCTGTTCTGGCCGGAACTGGTGGGACACACCGCCAGTCCGCAGACCTTGTTCGGCTTGGGTCTGGCGTTACTGGGGACGATGTGTTTCTCGGCCGGCAATATGCTGTCGAGCCTGCAACAGAAGGCCGGCTTGCGGCCACTGACCACCAATGCCTGGGGCATGTTGTACGGCTCCTTGATGCTGGCGACCTACTGTGTGGTGCGGGGTATTCCGTTTGAGATGGACTGGAGCGCACGGTACATCGGCGCGCTGTGGTACCTGGTGATTCCGGGTTCGGTGATCGGCTTTACGGCCTACCTGACCCTGGTTGGGCGCATGGGGCCGGAGCGGGCAGCGTATTGCACGGTGCTGTTCCCGGTGGTGGCGCTGAATGTGTCAGCGTTTGCCGAGGGCTACCAATGGACCGCGCCGGCGTTGGCGGGGTTGGTGCTGGTGATGTTGGGCAATGTGTTGGTGTTTCGTAAGCCTAAGTCTGCCAGTCCGGTCTTCCAGGCGAAGACAGTCTAATGGGGGAGGGGGCGTGCGCCCGAGGGCAGTGTGTCAGCCAGCCCCTCTATAGCTGGCCCACCGCTATCGGGGGCAAGCCCCCTCCCACATTCTCTGCATTGCATACATTTGGCCGAGCTGTCCTTGCTATTTCAGTCCGAGGCGCTTGGCCATGCGGCCCAGGTTGGCGCGGTCCAGGCCCAGTTCGCGGGCCGCGCTGGCCCAGTTGTGTTGGTGGCGTTCCAGGCAGGCGCTGATGATCTGGCGTTGATAGTCTTCGGTGGCCTGGCGCAGGTCGCCGGTGACCACGGGTGCGGCTTGAGCCTGTGCTTCGATGACCGGCGCATTCACCGTCGGCAAGTCCAGATCCTGCGCACTCAAGCTCAGAATCCTCGGCCGTTCGCGACAGTTGCCCAATGCCTTCAACGCGCTGCGTCCGATCAAGTGTTCCAGCTCCCGCACATTCCCCGGCCAGTTATAGGCCAAAAGCGCGGTCTGGGCATCGCTGGTCAGCCGCAGACTGCCCAGGCCCATGCGTGAGCGGTTCTGTTCGAGGAAGAAGCCCGCCAGCAGCAACACATCGCGCCCGCGCTCGCGCAGTGACGGCACGTGCAGCGGGTATACGCTAAGACGGTGGTAGAAATCGGCGCGGTAGTGGCCGTTGCGGACTTCGTCGGCGAGGTCGCGGTTGGTGGCGGCGATCAGGCGTACGTCAACCTGATGCTCCTTGTCCGAACCGAGGCGCTGCAACTGACCGCTTTGCAGCACTCGCAGCAGCTTGGCTTGCACGGTCAGCGACAGTTCGCCTACTTCATCCAGGAACAAGGTGCCGCCGTTGGCCAGTTCGAACTTGCCGCGACGCTCATTGAGCGCGCCGGTAAAGGCTCCGCGTACGTGGCCGAACAACTCGCTCTCCACCAGCGTCTCCGGCAGGGCGGCGCAGTTGAGGCTGATGAGCGGTTTATCCGCACGATTGGATGCCGCGTGGATAGCCTGGGCCACCAATTCCTTGCCCACTCCGGTTTCGCCGGTGATCAGCACGGTGAGGTCGCTGCCGCCCACCAGTTTGATTTCCTCGACCAAGCGTTTGTGGCTTTTGCTCTGGCCGATCATTTCCTTGTGCTGCTGGCCGCTGGCTTGACGGTAGATCTCGGCACGTTGGTGTTCGTCTTCAGCGCGCAGCGCCAGGCGCTCGATGCGTTCGGCGACGTTGACGGTGGCGGCAGCGAGGCTGGCGAAGGCTTGCAGGGCGTCCAGTTCAACCCGTTCGAAACGTTCGGTGTCGAGGGCATCCAGGGTCAGCAGGCCCCAGGGCTGGTCGTCGACAAACAACGGGCAGCCCATGCAGTCGTGCACTTCCAAGTGTCCGTGCAGGCCATCGACCAGGCCGTCGTAGGGGTCGGGCAATTCACTGTCGCTGTCAAAGCGCGTCGGGCCGGGGCTGCCGAGCAGGACGGCGAAGCGCGGGTGCTCGCTCACCTTGAAGCGTCGGCCCAAGGTGTCGGCGCTCAACCCGTCTACCGCCAGCGGCACCAGCCATTCACCGTCCAGGCGCAGCAACGCTGCGGCGTCGCACGGCAGCAGGGCACGCATGGCTTGCAGCAGGCGGCGATATCGCTCGCCTTCGGGCAGGTCGCGGGACAGGTCGGCGACCAAGGGCAGGAGGGTGGTGAGCAATGATTGCGCAGTCATAATGACTCCTTGTAGTCCTTATGACTATAGAGTGTAGGAGGTCATACTGACTACACAATATTTAAGGTATTGAAAATTAACGATTTATTAGTTGGCATGAATACTGAGTAGCTAAGGGTAATCAGTAAAGAAGCCCAGGAGGCTCCCATGCTTAGTGCCCAAGACCGTGCCATCGTCAAATCCACCGTGCCCCTGCTGGAAAGTGGCGGTGAGGCGCTGATCACCCATTTCTACCGCATGATGCTCTCCGAGTACCCTGAGGTGCGCCCGCTGTTCAACCAGACCCACCAAGCCAGCGGCGACCAGCCTCGCGCCTTGGCCAACGGCGTGTTGATGTACGCGCGGCATATCGACCAGCTCGACCAACTGGGCGACTTGGTGGCGAAGATCATCAACAAGCATGTGGCGTTGCAGATCCTGCCGGAGCACTACCCGATCGTGGGCGCCTGCCTGCTGCGGGCGATTTCCGAAGTGCTGGGTAGCGAGATTGCCACGCCTGAGGTGATGAAGGCCTGGGGCGCCGCCTATGGCCAGTTGGCCGACATTCTGATCGGTGCCGAAGCCGCCATCTACGAAGAGAAAGCCCAGGCCCCCGGCGGCTGGCGCGGTGCGCGGGCGTTTACGTTGGTCAAGCGAGTGGAGGAGAGTGCCGAGATCGTCTCTTTCTATTTCGCGCCTGTGGATAACGGTCCGATCCTTGCCGCCGCGCCAGGCCAGTACATCGGTATGAAGCTGGTGCTCGACGGTGAAGAAGTGCGCCGCAACTATTCCCTGTCGGCCCTCAGCGATGCCGGGCAGTATCGCATCAGCGTCAAGCGCGAAGCCGGTGGGCGGGTGTCCAGCTACCTGCATGACCAGTTGCACGTCGGCACAACCATCGACCTGTTCCCGCCGTCGGGTGAGTTCATCCTGCAGGCCAGCGATAAACCGTTGGTGCTGATCAGCGGCGGCGTGGGCATCACGCCGACCCTGCCGATGCTTGAAGCCGCTCTGGCCACCCAGCGTCCGGTGCATTTTATCCACTGCGCGCGTAACGGCGGGGTGCACGCGTTTCGCGATTGGGTGGACGCGCTCGCCGCGAAGCACCCGCAACTCAAGCGCTTCTATTGCTATGCCGAGGATGACGGCGTGAGCCCAGCGGCGGATAACGTTGGGCTCTTGAGTCTGGAGCAGTTGCAGGCCTGGTTGCCGCAAGAGCGTGACCTGGACGCGTACTTCCTCGGGCCTAAAGGTTTCATGGCCGCAATCAAGCGCCACCTCAAGGCCCTGGGTGTGCCCGAGAAGCAAAGCCGCTACGAGTTCTTCGGCCCGGCTGCTGCCTTGGAATAACACGGTCAAAATGTGGGAGGGGGCTTGTCCTCGATAGCGGTGTGTCAGCTGAAGATAAGCTGGCTGATCCACTGCTATCGAGGGCAAGCCCCTTCCCACATTTGGCTCTCTATTTCTTCAGATTAATCCCCCGTTAACCCCCCTCTGTTTAAACCACTCTCTGTGTGTAAACTTGCGGCCATTGGCACAACCAAACAAAGGGATACGGGGATGAGTGACGAATTGCGTTTAGGCAGGGAGCGGCGCTTTCTGGTGTTGCTGGGCATCATCTGCCTGGCGCTGATCGGTGGGGCGTTGTACATGCAGGTGGTGCTGGGCGAGGCGCCGTGCCCGCTGTGCATCCTGCAACGCTATGCCTTGTTATTGATTGCGATCTTCGCGTTCATCGGCGCAGCCATGCGCACCAAGGGCGCCCTGACCTTTTTCGAAGGGCTGGTGATCCTCAGCGCCGTCGGCGGGGTGGCCGCAGCGGGTCACCACGTGTACACGCAGTTCTTCCCGCAGGTCAGCTGCGGCATCGATGTGCTGCAACCCATCGTCGATGACCTGCCCCTGGCCAAGGTCTTCCCGCTGGGCTTTCAGGTCGATGGCTTCTGCAGCACGCCGTACCCGCCGGTGCTAGGCCTGTCCCTGGCGCAGTGGGCCTTAGTGGCGTTCGTGCTGACGGTGATCCTGGTGCCGCTGGGCATCTATCGCAATCGCCAGCGCAAGGCCTGAACCCAACTGTCAAACGCCCCGGTCCTTCTTTGACGAAGGCCGGGGCGTTTTTGTTTGTAGGCTTTTGTGAATAGAGCGTGACACGGGACAACTGAGGGTGCGCGAAGCGTGCGACATGTTGTCACACAGAGGCCGCCGCAGGACGTTTCTGCTCCGAGAAGCCATCGCTTAAATTTGCAAAAAACGCCCAAGGTGTGCTGTCAGTTCGTGGTCTGGACAACGTTGCGCACCTCGCGGCGGACACACCTTTGCGTGATGTCCCAATGCCTTGTTTTCTGGGGGGTTAGATAGGTTTTGCACGCCCTTACGACGACTGAAGGCCGTGGCGGTTCAGCCTATAACACCGCAATTTTTGTGGTTTTTGTTGAGAATCGAACGCGATAAAATCGCGAACCGTTGCAATATCCGTGAAGGATTATTGCTGTAATCGATAAAAATTATTTCTTTATAAGACATGGTTTATACATCGCTAGCTAACTACAATCGCCCGCACTGAATGTCCGGTGCTGTTCAATCTTTGAGCATTGGAGCGGTCGAGGGGCAGATGGATGGCTCTGTGCGACCCCAGGTTCCGGCAGCCTTTCAACTTTCCGCACCAAATGGAATTGGTCTGTAACAAGGCCTTTAACCACGAAATCGAATAAGAACTCACCGCAGGTCCGTGACACGTCCATTTATGGCGTACCGGGCAGGCTCTTATTCAATCGAAGAGAAATGCCAACCCTTGGCAGGGTGAAGTGTTGGCGATCAAAACCCAACTGCATTGCGCAAGCTGCTTTAGAGGTCGTGAGATGAGTAAAAACAGGTACCCCCGATTACTAGGCTTTTTGCCGCTGCTTGGCATGATGTTAATGCTGGGAGGCTGCAAGTGGACCTTGATGGACCCAAAAGGACAGATCGGTCTGGATCAACGAAACCTGATCATCACTGCCACCCTGCTGATGCTGTTGGTTGTGGTGCCTGTGATCATCATGACCTTCGCCTTCGCCTGGAAATACCGCGCGTCGAACACCAACGCGACCTACGCGCCTAAGTGGTCGCACTCCACCAAGATCGAAATCGCGGTGTGGCTGGTTCCGATCCTCATCATCATCGCCCTGGGTTACATCACCTATAAGTCGACCCACGAGTTGGACCCGTACCGTCCGCTGGAGTCCGACGTCAAGCCGATCAACATCGAAGTGGTCGCGCTGGACTGGAAGTGGCTGTTCATCTACCCGGACCTGGGTATCGCGACGGTTAACGAAATCCAGTTCCCGGAGCACACTCCGCTGAACTTCAAGATCACCTCCGACGCCGTGATGAACTCGTTCTTCATCCCCGCTCTGGGCGGCCAGATCTACGCAATGGCAGGCATGCAGACCAAGCTGCACCTGATCGCCAACCAGAAAGCTGAAATGGAAGGCATCTCCGCTAACTACAGCGGCGCTGGCTTCACCGGCATGAAATTCAAAGCGATCTCGACGAGCCAGGAAGATTTCAACGCCTGGGTAGCCGAAGTCAAGGCCGCACCTAAACAGCTTGATCAAGCTGAATACGACGCCCTGACCAAACCAAGCCAGAACAACCCAGTCGCTCTGTACTCCGCGTATGAGCCGAACCTGTTTCAGAAAATCGTCGACAAGTACGAAGGTATGAAGCCAGGCAAGCCGGTCAAGCACGAGAAGAAAGAAGTGGCCGTGGTTGAAGGTTCTGACACGGGCTCGCATTCAACTGCTGGGGCAGAGGAGTAAACGATGTTTGGTAAATTAAGTTGGGATGCGGTCCCGTTCCACGAGCCGATCGTGATGGTGACCATCGCCATGATCGCGCTGGGTGGTCTGGCACTGTTTGCTGCAATCACGTATTTCAAGAAATGGACCTACCTGTGGACCGAGTGGTTGACGTCTGTCGACCACAAGAAAATCGGTGTCATGTACGTCATCGTTGCCATGGTCATGCTGCTGCGTGGTTTTGCCGACGCCATCATGATGCGTACCCAGTTGGCCATGGCCACCGAGGGTTCGCCTGGCTACCTGCCGCCTGAACACTATGACCAGATCTTCACCGCCCACGGTGTGATCATGATCATCTTCATGGCGATGCCTTTCTTCACCGGCTTGATGAACCTTGCCTTGCCGCTGCAGATCGGTGCGCGTGACGTTGCCTACCCGTTCCTGAACTCCCTGAGCTTCTGGCTGCTGGTATCCGGCGTTGTGCTGATCAACGTGTCCCTGGGCGTCGGCGAATTCGCCAAGACCGGTTGGGTTGCGTATCCGCCATTGTCGGGTATCCAGTACAGCCCTGGCGTGGGTGTGGACTACTACATCTGGGCGCTACAGTTATCAGGACTCGGGACGACACTGACGGGGGTCAACTTCCTGGCCACCGTCCTGAAAATGCGCGCCCCTGGCATGAAACTGATGGACATGCCGATCTTCACCTGGACCTGCACCTGGGCAAACGTGCTGATCGTGGCTTCGTTCCCGATCCTGGCCGCTACCATGGCGCTGCTGTCGCTTGACCGTTACCTGGATTTCCACATTTTCACCAACGAACTTGGTGGCAATCCAATGATGTACGTGAACCTGTTCTGGGCATGGGGTCACCCTGAGGTGTACATCCTGATCCTGCCAGCGTTCGGTATCTTCTCCGAAGTGATCTCGACCTTTACCGGCAAGCGCCTGTTCGGTCACCACTCGATGGTTTATGCATCGGGCGCGATCTCGGTACTGGGCTTCATGGTTTGGCTGCACCACTTCTTCACCATGGGTTCGGGGGCCAGTGTCAACGCCTTCTTCGGCCTGGCGACGATGCTGATTTCCATCCCGACGGGGGTGAAGCTATTCAACTGGCTGTTCACCATCTATCACGGTCGTCTGCGCATGACCAGCCAGGTTCTGTGGACCCTGGGTTTCATGGTGACCTTCGCCATCGGCGGCATGACCGGCGTACTGCTGGCCATCCCGGGTGCTGACTTCGTACTGCACAACAGCCTGTTCGTGATCGCTCACTTCCACAACGTGATCATCGGTGGTGCTGTATTCGGTTACATCGCTGGTTTCAGCTTCTACTTCCCGAAAGCGTTCGGCTTCAAGCTGCACGAAGGTTGGGGCAAGGCTGCATTCTGGTTCTGGATCTCGGGCTTCTTCGTCGCGTTCATGCCGCTCTATGCACTGGGCTTCATGGGCATGACCCGTCGTCTGAACGCCACTACCAACCCTGAGTGGGTACCGTACCTGTACGTTGCCATGTTCGGTGCAATCATGATCGCTGTGGGTATCGCCTGCCAGTTGATCCAACTGTACGTGAGCATCCGTGACCGTAAGCAGAACGCTTGCGACTCCGGCGACCCATGGAATGGCCACACCCTGGAATGGTCGACTTCGTCGCCGCCGCCGTTCTACAACTTCGCCGTGATCCCTACTGCGAACACCATTGATGCGTTCACCGAAGCCAAGGAAGACGGTACTGCGTACCAGAAGCCCAAGCATTACGAACCGATCCACATGCCAAACAACACCGCCACTGGCGTGGTGATGGGCGCGCTGTTGACCGTGTTCGGTTTCG
>PJQF01000188.1_pt1 | contig 32097 bp, 31 predicted proteins | sample 1503741 | NCBI WGS metagenome assembly PJQF01 (sample SAMN07775949, study PRJNA414020) | Biofilm metagenome, whole genome shotgun sequencing project. | isolation source: biomolecule (vanillin) treated reverse osmosis membrane biofilm | place: India: Nagpur | collected 2017-03-21 | reverse complement strand
CGATGTCGATGATGCTCTGGTGCAGGTGCATCGCGCTGCCGGGCTCGCCGGTCATCGGCTTGGCCATAAAGGTGGCCGCCACGTTGTGCTTGAGCGCTGCTTCACGCATCGTGCGTTTGAACACCAGGATCTGGTCAGCCAGGGACAGCGCATCGCCGTGACGGAAATTGATTTCCATCTGCGCGGTACCGTCTTCGTGGATCAGCGTGTCGAGGTCCAGCTCCTGCAGTTCGCACCAGTCGTAGACGTCTTCGAACAGCGGGTCGAATTCGTTGGCGGCTTCTATAGAGAAGGACTGACGACCGGTCTCCGGGCGCCCGGAACGGCCAATCGGCGGTTGCAGCGGGAAGTCAGGGTCTTCGCAGCGTTTGGTCAGGTAGAACTCCATCTCCGGCGCCACGATGGGCTGCCAGCCTTTGTCGGCGTAGAGCTTGAGGACTTTCTTGAGCACGTTGCGCGGCGACAGCTCGATCGGGTTGCCTTGCTTGTCGTAGGTATCGTGGATCACCTGGGCAGTGGGCTCGATGGCCCAAGGCACCAGGAATACCGCGTTCTGGTCGGGGCGGCAGATCATGTCGATGTCGGCCGGGTCGAGCAATTCGTAATAGATGTCGTCTTCGACATAGTCGCCGGTCACGGTCTGCAACAGAACGCTCTCGGGCAGGCGCATGCCTTTTTCGGCGATGAACTTGTTGGTCGGCGAGATCTTGCCCCGGGTGATACCGGTGAGGTCGCCAATCATGCATTCGACTTCTGTGATCTTGTGGTCTTTCAACCAATCGGTGAGCTGGTCGAGGTTGTTACTCATAAATGCCTCTGGGCTGGGTTTCCTGGCATCCATTAAAGGCCAGGCGTTGGTTGACGCAGCATCCGCGTCGTTTTGTTCATTCAGGGTAGGAGCTTACCTGCCATTTGCTGCAGCGTTGCATTCCTCACGCCAAAGTCGTGCAGAATCATGATCGGTTCCGTGGACGGGAGCCGGTCAGAGGCAGTTGAGGTGGCAAAGAAGAGGTCGGACTGGCCGTCAAGAATATTGGCCGGTGCAGGGACATTCACGCGGGGCGAACGAACTGCGGACAACGCCTGGCTGGAGCAGGCAGAGACGCCGAGCGGCGGCAGGTGAAACATGAAGCACCCCGGTATTATTGCTGTTATGGGTTTGAATCGAGCTTAGCCTTGTTCATTTTTTTACACAACACCCCCGTAAAAAATACAACACGGCCCGCTCAAGCCTGCGAGTCCCAAGCGAATCAAATGCAAAAAACCGCCCCAAAAAGCCCCAAAAATGCCTTCACGGCGCTTTTTTAGGGCAAAAAAGGCCTCGCTTGACTTCGGCATGCCGTTCGGGTTGACTGAAACCAGAAAAGATCAATGATTGATATTTTTAACAACAAAGGTGTTGCATCATGTCGGTACCCCCGCGTGCCGTTCAGCTTAACGAAGCGAACGCGTTCCTTAAGGATCATCCTGAGGTTCTGTACGTAGACCTTCTAATTGCGGATATGAATGGTGTGGTGCGCGGTAAGCGCATCGAACGCACCAGCCTCCACAAGGTTTACGAGAAGGGCATTAACCTGCCTGCCTCTTTATTTGCCCTGGATATCAACGGCTCGACGGTGGAAAGCACCGGCCTGGGTCTGGACATCGGTGATGCTGACCGAATCTGTTATCCAATCCCCGACACCCTGTGCAATGAACCTTGGCAAAAGCGCCCTACCGCGCAATTGCTGATGACCATGCACGAACTTGAAGGTGAACCTTTCTTCGCCGATCCACGCGAAGTGCTCCGCCAAGTTGTAAGCAAATTTGACGACCTCGGTCTGACCATCTGCGCTGCCTTCGAGCTTGAGTTCTACCTGATCGACCAGGAGAACGTGAACGGCCGCCCGCAACCGCCCCGCTCGCCGATCTCCGGCAAACGCCCGCACTCGACACAGGTCTACCTGATCGACGACCTCGACGAATACGTCGACTGCCTCCAGGACATTCTGGAAGGTGCCAAAGAGCAAGGCATCCCGGCTGATGCGATCGTCAAGGAAAGTGCCCCGGCGCAGTTCGAAGTGAACCTGCACCACGTGGCCGACCCGATCAAGGCTTGCGATTACGCAGTACTGCTCAAGCGCCTGATCAAGAACATCGCCTACGACCATGAGATGGACACCACCTTCATGGCCAAGCCTTACCCAGGCCAGGCAGGCAATGGTTTGCACGTACACATTTCGATCCTGGACAAGGAAGGCAAGAACATCTTTGCCAGCGAGGATCCCGAGCAGAACGCCGCATTGCGTCACGCGATCGGCGGTGTGCTGGAGACCCTACCCGCCCAAATGGCGTTCCTGTGCCCCAACGTCAACTCCTACCGTCGTTTCGGCGCACAGTTCTACGTGCCGAACTCGCCGTGCTGGGGCCTGGACAACCGGACTGTGGCGATTCGCGTACCGACCGGCTCCTCGGATGCCGTCCGTATCGAACACCGCGTGGCCGGTGCCGACGCCAACCCTTACCTGCTAATGGCTTCGGTCCTGGCAGGTGTGCACCACGGTCTGACCAACAAGATCGAACCGGGCGCACCCGTGGAAGGCAACAGCTACGAGCAGAACGAGCAGAGCCTGCCGAACAACCTGCGCGATGCCCTGCGCGAGTTGGACGACAGCGAGGTGATGGCCAAGTACATCGATCCTAAATACATCGATATCTTCGTCGCCTGTAAGGAAAGTGAGCTGGAAGAGTTCGAACACTCCATCTCCGACCTTGAGTACAACTGGTACCTGCATACCGTCTAAACGACGGCTGCAGAAAAAAGAGCGCCGCAGACCTTATGGTCTGCGGCGTTTTTTTTGGGTTTCTTCCAGAAGACCGAGCCAGCCTCATCGGGGGCAAGCCCCCTCCCACATTTGAATGTTCACAGATCAAAGTGTGGGAGGGGGCTTGCTCCCGATGGCGGCCTGGAAGACAACACAGACTCCTACTCATACAATGCCCGCTGCCTTGTAGGAGACTTCCATGACCACCCGCCCCGCCGCCCCTCGCAAACCCCGCGCACGCAGCCAGGCGCGGATCGACGCGATTCTCGACGCCGCCCGCACCTTGCTGGCCGCCGAAGGCGTGGCCGGCCTGTCGATCTACAGCGTGGCCGAGCGCGCGCAGATTCCGCCGTCGTCGGTGTATCACTTTTTCGCCAGTGTGCCCGCGTTGCTGGAAGCATTAACCGCTGACGTCCACGCAGCCTTCCGCGCGGCCATCCAGGCCCCCATCGACCATGACTCACTCAAGCACTGGCGGGACCTGTCCTACGTGGTCGAGCAGCGCATGCTTACCATCTACAGCAACGACGCCGCCGCGCGCCAATTGATCCTGGCCCAGCACGGGCTGACCGAAGTAACCCAGGCGGATCGTCAGCATGATCTGGAATTAGGGGATTTGATGCTGGCGGTGTTCAGCCGTCACTTCGAAGTGCCGACCTTGCCGACTGATGTGGATGTATTTGCGCTGGCGTTGGAACTGAGTGATCGCGTCTACGCGCGCTCAGTGCATCAGCATGGGCTGATCACGCCGCGCATGGCGGAGGAAGGGATGCGCGTGTTTGATGCGTATGTGGGGCTGTATTTACCGGCGTATCTGCCTAAGCGCTGAACCCTGGGTTGGCTGGGCGGGCCTCATCGGGGGCAAGTCGAATCGTCGCACCGCCCCTCCCACATATTGATCTGTGAACACATTCAAAATGTGGGAGGGGGGCTTGCTCCCGATAGCGGTCCAAGTGATCACAACTTGGCGATCGACACCTCAGTCGACTTCACGAAGGCAATCACTTCGCTGCCGATCACCAGTTCCAGCTCTTTGACCGAGCGAGTAGTGATCACGGAAGTGACGATACCGGACGCGGTCTGCACGTCGATTTCCGACAGCACGTCGCCGACTACGATTTCCTTGATGGTGCCTTTGAACTGGTTACGCACGTTGATAGCTTTAATAGTCATGGTGTTCTTCCTTCGCGGGACAAGTGAGTTATTGAGCCCAACGCAATTGCGTAGGCAGCGGTGAAACAGGTTCGGGTTCCGGCGGTGTACCGGGCAGCGACAGCACACGGTTGAGCACTTCAGCTTCCAGTGCGGCCAGGCGGTGTGAGCCACGGGCACGCGGACGTGGAAGATCAACGATCAGATCGAGGCCGATCTCGCCGTCTTCGATCAGGATCACCCGGTCGGCAATCGCCACCGCTTCGCTGACGTCATGGGTCACCAGCAACACAGTGAAGCCGTGCTTCTGCCAAAGGTTTTCGATCAGTTGCTGCATCTCGATGCGAGTCAGGGCATCCAGAGCCCCCAACGGTTCATCAAGCAGCAGCAGGCGCGGTTGGTGGATCAGCGCACGCGCCAGGGCGACACGTTGCTTCTGGCCTCCCGACAGAGCCGCCGGCCATTCATTGGCACGCTCGGCCAGGCCGACCGCTTCCAACGCCTCCAGCGCTTTAGGGCGCCAGTTGCCGGTGAGCCCCAGACCCACGTTGTCGATGATCTTTTTCCACGGCAGCAAACGTGCTTCCTGGAACATCAACCGCGTGTCTTCAATCGCTTCGCTCAGCGGCGCAGAACCGGCCAGCAACTCGCCGCCGCTGGCTTTGTCCAGGCCGGCCAGCAGGCGCAGCAAGGTACTTTTGCCGCAACCGCTGCGGCCGACCACGGCCACGAACTGACCCGCCGGAATGTGCAGATCAATCTCTTTGAGCACTTCCCGTGCGCCGAAAGATTTGCGCAATTTGCGCACCGCCAGAGGAATTCCCTTCAGCAGGCGCGGAGGTTGTTGAGCTGTCATGCCGCACCGCCTTTATTCACTTGATACGCCGGGTGCCAGCGCAACCAAACCCGCTCCAGACCGCGCGCGGCCAGATCGGCGAGTTTGCCGAGGATCGCGTACATCACGATGGCCAGTACCACCACGTCGGTTTGCAGGAATTCACGGGCGTTCATTGCCAGATAGCCGATGCCCGAGCTGGCGGAGATGGTTTCCGCAACGATCAGCGTCAACCACATAAAGCCCAGAGCAAAGCGCACGCCCACCAAAATCGAGGGCAGCGCACCCGGCAGGATCACTTGCCAGAACAGGCTGAAACCGGACAAACCGTAGCTGCGCGACATTTCCACCAGCGCCGGGTCGACGTTGCGGATGCCGTGATAGGTGTTCAGGTAGATCGGGAACAACGTGCCGAGGGCGACCAGGAAAATCTTCGCGGTCTCGTCAATCCCGAACCACAGGATCACCAGCGGAATCAGCGCCAGGTGCGGCACGTTGCGGATCATCTGCACCGAGCTGTCCAGCAGGCGCTCGCCCCATTTCGACAAACCGGTGATAAAGCCCAGCGCCAGGCCGATGCTGCCACCGATCACAAAGCCCAGGCCGGCGCGCCAGCCACTGATGGCCAAGTGCGTCCAGATTTCGCCGCTGGCCACCAAGTGAACACCGGCTTCAATCACCGCACTGGGCGCCGGCAGAATGCGCGTCGACAACCAGCCCGCCGACACCGACAACTGCCACACCGCCAGTAATAGAATCGGCAGCACCCAAGGCGCTACGCGATGGCTCAATTTTTCAAAGTTCATAACGCCGCCTCAGCTCTGTGACGCAGCTTTGGGAAGGATGTCGTTGGCGACCATTTCACCGAACGGGCTGACGTAACCGGCGCTTTTCGGCAGTTCGGGACGTTCGATGTCCAAGTGCGGAAACAGCAGTTCAGCCACCCGATACGACTCTTCCAGGTGCGGATAACCGGAGAAGATAAAGGTGTCGATGCCAAGCGCAGCGTACTCCTTGACCCGCGCCGCAACGGTTGGGCCATCGCCCACCAGCGCGGTGCCCGCACCGCCACGCACCAGGCCGACACCGGCCCACAGGTTGGGGCTGACTTCGAGGTTGTCGCGGTTGCCGCCATGCAAGGCAGCCATGCGCTGCTGGCCGACGGAATCGAAGCGCGCCAAGGAAGCCTGGGCACGGGCGATGGTGTCGTCGTCCAAGTGGGAGATCAGTTTGTCGGCGGCTTTCCAGGCCTCATCGTTGGTTTCGCGCACGATCACATGCAGGCGAATGCCGAAGCGCACGGTGCGCCCGAGTTTCGCGGCCTTGGCCCGTACCTGTTCGATTTTCTCGGCGACTGCGGCCGGTGGCTCGCCCCAGGTCAGCACCATCTCCACCTGTTCGGCTGCCAGGTCCTGGGCCGCTTCGGAGGAACCGCCAAAGTACAGCGGCGGACGCGGTTGCTGGATCGGCGGGTAGAGCAACTTGGCGCCTTTGACGCTGATGTGCTCGCCGTCGTAATCCACGGTTTCGCCTTCCAGCACGCGGCGCCAGATGCGGGTGAATTCCACCGAAGCCTGGTAGCGCTCTTCGTGACTGAGGAACAAGCCATCACCGGCCAGCTCTTCCGGGTCACCACCGGTCACCAGGTTGAATAACGCACGGCCGCCGGACAGTCGATCCAAGGTCGCGGCCTGACGCGCCGCCACCGTCGGGGAAATGATCCCGGGGCGCAACGCGACAAGGAATTTCAAACGCTGGGTCACCGGGATCAGCGAGGCGGCCACCAGCCACGAGTCTTCGCAGGAGCGGCCGGTCGGGATCAACACCCCGCCGAAACCCAGGCGGTCGGCCGCCTGTGCCACTTGTTGCAGGTAACCGTGGTCAACGGCGCGAGCGCCTTCGGCGGTACCCAGGTAATGGCCGTCGCCGTGGGTAGGCAGGAACCAGAAAATAGTGAGGCTCATGGAGTTGTCTCCTGAAGAAGTCGAATTACGGCGCTTTGGCAACGGCGGCGGGTGGCGTCCAGATCACGTCCTTGATGCTCAAGGGTTTGGGGATCAATTTGAGTTGGTAGAAGCTGTCGGCGATCTTTTGCTGGGCGGCGACCACTTCAGGGGTCAGGAACAGCGCGCCGTAGCCTTGGCGTTTCACCGAAGTCAGGGTGATATCCGCCGGCAGGCCGAGCAGTGGCGCGACTTGTTCAGTCACTTCCTGGGGGTTGGCCTTGGACCACTCGCCCACGGCGCGCACTTCTTCAATCAGTGCCTTGACCACTTCAGGGTGCTGCTCGGCGTAGGGCTTGGTCGCCAGGTAGAACTGATGGTTGTCGGCGATGCCGGTGCCGTCACGCAGGGTGCGGGCTTGCAATTGTTTCTCGGCGGCAGCTTGGTACGGGTCCCAGATCACCCAGGCGTCTACGCTGCCACGCTCGAACGCGGCGCGGGCATCGGCGGGCGGCAGGAACACGGTTTGTACGTCGGTGTATTTGAGGCCAGCGTCTTCCAGGGCACGTACCAGCAGGTAGTGCACGTTGGAGCCTTTGTTGAGCACGATTTTCTTGCCCTTGAGCTCGGCCACCGATTTGATCGTCGAGTCTTTCGGTACCAGGATCGCTTCACTGGTGGGCGCTGGCGGCTCGTAGGCCACGTAGAGAAGATCGGCACCGGCGGCCTGGGCGAACACCGGCGGGGTTTCGCCGGTAACGCCGAAGTCGATGGAGCCCACGTTCAGGCCTTCAAGCAGTTGCGGACCACCGGGAAACTCGGTCCATTGCACCTGCACGCCCTGGGCGGCCAGACGCTTTTCCAGGGTGCCCTTGGCTTTGAGCAGCACCAACGTGCCGTATTTCTGATAGCCGATCCGCAGTGTCTCGGCGGCTTGAGCTTGAACGATGGCGCCGAAGGACACAGCCGCAGCAAACAGTGCGACCAGACCACGACGCAAGATGACAGTGCGCATGGCGCTCTCTCCAAATATGCGATTAGGGTTTTGGCTGCACCTGCTTGGCCGTTAGCGGCTGAGTAAGGTGAGTGTTTCTTAAAGGGTGAGGCTCAGATGCTCCAGCGAGCAGTCAACAAACGGTCATTCAACACATGGGGGTCCAGCGGTTTAGGGCGGCGGGCCATGGCGCTGTAGAGCGTTTCCAAAGCCTCATGCAAACGGTGTTCAAGCACCGGCACCAGTTGCGCCTGGGCGCTGCCTTCGGCGTAAGCAATCTGGCTATCTTCGGCAAAAATGCCGTGGAGCAATTCCTGGGCTTTCAACGCCGACAACACTGGCTTGAGCGCGTAGTCCACCGCCAACATATGGGCGATGCTGCCGCCGGTTGCCATCGGCAATACGATCTTGTGGGCCAGGGCGCGTTCGGGCAGCAGGTCGAGTACGGTTTTCAGCGCACCCGAGAACGAAGCCTTGTACACCGGCGTGGCGATCACCAGGCCATCTGCATTAGCCACCTGTTGCAGCAAGTCGATGACCTTGGGGCTATCGAAGCGCGCGTGCAGCAAGTCTTCGGCCGGGAAGTCCCGTACCTGATAACTCACCACTTCAACGCCTTTGTCTTGCAACCATTGACGGGTTTTTTCCAGCAAGACCCCGGAGCGGGAACGCTGGCTGGGACTGCCCCCAAGTGTTACGACCAACATGCAGGAATTCCTTGAGCAAGTGCCGGCGGTTCGCTGTGCGGCGATGGCGCCAATATGTGACAGACCTTATCAGCAGATTTATATATCTATAAATCTTATTTTTTCATTTGTTTATTCTTTAAATGCATATGCAGCTCGTAAACCGCCAGGCGAAAAAAAAGGCCGTAAAAACGGCCTGAAAACCCCTGCTATGTGATTCGGTTTGCAACTTGAAATGCAGTCAAAATGTGGTGGCTTGCTCCCGATTACGGTGTGTCAGTGACCAACGAATTGGCTGATCCACCGAGATCGAGGGCAAGCCCTCTCCCACACAGTTATGTGCTAACGATTGGGCTGTGGAGTAAGCCGCAGATACGGCTTCACCGCCCGATAACCCTTCGGAAATCGCTTCTTGATCTCTTCCTCATCCTTGAGCGACGGCACGATCACCACTTCATCACCGTCCTGCCAGTTGGCGGGAGTGGCGACTTTGTAGTTATCGGTCAGTTGCAGCGAGTCGATGACCCGCAGGATTTCGTGGAAGTTGCGACCCGTACTGGCCGGATAAGTGATGGTCAGGCGAATCTTTTTGTTCGGGTCGATCACGAACAGAGAGCGCACAGTCAGGGTGTCATTGGCGTTTGGATGGATCAGGTCGTAAAGGTCCGAAACCTTGCGGTCGGCGTCGGCGAGGATCGGGAAGTTGACGATAGTGTTCTGGGTTTCGTTGATGTCTTCGATCCACTTGTGGTGCGAATCCACCGGGTCGACCGACAGGGCGATGGCTTTGACGCCGCGCTGGGCGAACTCGTCCTTGAGCTTGGCGGTAAAACCAAGCTCGGTGGTGCACACCGGGGTGAAGTCCGCCGGATGGGAAAACAACACACCCCAGCTATCGCCCAACCATTCGTGGAAACGAATCTTGCCGGCGCTGGAATCCTGTTCGAAGTCGGGGGCGATATCGCCCAGTCTTAGGCTCATGGTGTGGCTCCTGGTGAGTGCTTATGGAGCCCACTGTGCATGGATTAGAGATTATTTAAAAAGAATAAATATCGATTTATCTAGACGATAAAGGAATATTAAAAATGTGTTCATTGGACGCCGGAAACGGTGAAGGGCACCATCGTTTCCAAGGTTCGAGAAGGCCTTGAGACGCTGTACAAAGAGGGGTTCAGGAAGGGCTTGCGGGGGTTGAGCCCGACTTGAAAAGCAAGACACCTTGCCCGGCGTTGCGCCGGGCAAGGTTTTTACAGTCTTACAACAGCTTCAAGCTACTAGAACAGTGGCAGCGAGTAGCTGACGATCAGGCGGTTTTCGTCCTGATCGCGCTGGCCGGCAATGTCGTTGCGCCACATGGCGTTTTTCCAGGCTACGCCAACGTTCTTCAGCGGACCTTGTGGCACGACGTAGGCAACAGTGATGTCACGTTCCCACTCGCTCGCGCCGTTGGAGTTTGTCTGGACCTGAGCAACACCCACTCGGCCACGGGTATCGATATTGTCGCCACGCAGGTAAACCACACCAGCGGTCAAGCCAGGTACGCCAATCTTGGCGAAGTCATACGCGTAGCGAGCTTGCCAGGTACGTTCGCCAGCACGGGCAAACTTGGCAATCTGCGAGTCAGTGGTCAGATAAGCCGACGCACCATCGCCCTGGTTCAGGAACGGGAAGTCACTGTTGCCGTTGCTGGCCTGGTAACCGCCACCGAAGGTGTGACCTTCAACGGTGTACAGAAACAAGCCGCTGTACAGGTTGTTGTCGACTTTACCTTTGACGATATTAGCGCCGGCGGCGTTAGTACCGTAGTCACCGCTGGTGAAGTAGTTGGCGTCGTTGCTGTTGTTACCGTCAGAGCGGCTATTGAAGTAGCGCAAGTCGGTTTTCAACACGCCCGGACCGATAGCCCAGTTGTGCAGCAGGCCCAGGAAGTGTTGCTTGTAGAACTGGTCCAGATTGCCGTAGTAGTACTGGGCAGTCAGGTCTTTGGTGATCTTGTAGTCGCCACCGGCGTAGATGAACTTGTTGCTGTCGCGACCCGCAGCAGTACGACCGTTGGCACCTGCGATGGACAGGTTTTCAACGTTGCTGGAGTTACGACCCTTGGCCTTTTCGATCTGACCCGCTACCAGCGTGAAGTCCTTGATATCGTTGGTAGTAATCTGGCCACCCTGGAAGGTTTGCGGCAGCAGACGACCATCGTTGGTCACCAGAACCGGCAGCTTTGGCTGCAGCGTGCCCAGCTTCAATTCGGTCTGGGAGATCTTGGCTTTGGCAGTCAGGCCCAGGCTGGAGTAGTTATCAACGGCTTCGCCATTGGACTTGCTCGGGAAAACCGTGCCGCCGTAAGAGCCAGCGTTGCCAGTCGACGGAGCAGTGGCGCCGTTGGTGCCGCCGCCCGAATCCAGACGCACGCCCAGCAGGCCGATAGCGTCAAGACCAAAGCCTACGGTGCCTTGGGTGTAACCGGAGATGAAGCGCAGGTCGAAAGCCTGGCCCCACTCTTCCGACTTGTTCTGCGCGCCGGCTGCTTTGGTAGCGTCGTCACGGTTATCAGTGTTGATGTAGAAGTTACGCAGACCCAGTGTGGCCTTGCTGTCTTCGATGAAACCGGCAGCGCCTGCTTGCTGGGCGATTGCGCCCAAAGCTACAGCCAAAGCCAAGGTGGACTTCTTCATGTACCGCTCCTCTCATTTCTAATTTTTGTATTTCTTTGGTCTCGGGTCTGACGCCCTCGATCCACAGATGCGCGATTACCACCGGATAGTGACTGACAAGTCAATCGTAACCTTGTGTGTCTACTACCTTCGTCTAACCGCAGTTGATTTGGTCCCTGCAGGGTAATGAGTTTTTCATACACCCAAAAAGAATTATTTCATTCTTTTTCATACGATCTGGGAATAAGCCTTTGCATGAAAAGGACCGGTCAGGATAGACCACCCGCTCCATAAGCTAATTCCTAAAGGGTATTTATTAGCGCTTTTTTAGATCGATTAGTGTGACGACTCTGCTGCATACGTCACCCACGATCAAAAAGGCGACGCCATCATGGCCAAACGCATATCCTCCCGTCAATTTGTTACAGTTTTTGTGTCACTAATAGTTTCTTTTGCTGTCCAAGCCGCCGATTTGACCATCGGCTACCAAACCGGTATCGATCCCAGCAAGGTCCCACAGGCCGATGGCGCCTATGAAAAGGCCATTGGCGAGAAGATTGCCTGGCGCCGCTTCAACAGTGGTCCGGAAGTCGTAACGGCCATCGCCTCCGGCGATGTGCAAATCGGCAACCTCGGGTCCAGCCCCCTGGCAGCTGCTGCCTCGCGCAATCTACCCATCGTCGCGTTCATCGTATCGGCGCAGATCAATAGTTCTGAAGCCCTGGTAGTTCGCAACGGCAGCGGCATCGATAAACCCGAAGACTTGATCGGCAAGACGATCGCGACGCCCTTTGTCTCGACGTCTCATTACAGCCTGCTCGGCGCCTTGAAGCACTGGGGTCTGGACACCAAGCAAGTCAAAGTGGTCAACCTGCAACCGGCTGAAATTGCCGCTGCGTGGAAACGTGGGGATATCGATGGAGCTTTCGTGTGGTCGCCTGCGCTGGGAGAAATCCGCAAGACCGGCAAAACCCTGACTGACGCGGCCCAGGTGGGCCAGTGGGGCGCTCCGACGTTTGAAGTCTGGGTGGCGCGCAAGGATTTTGCGGAGAAACATCCTGAGGCAGTGGCCAAGTTTGCCAAGGTGACCCTGGACTCGTTCGCCGATTATGCCGCCCATAAAGACAGCTGGACGGTGGACTCGGAGCCGGTGCAGAAAATCGCCAAATTGACAGGCTCTAATGCCGCGGACATTCCCGAGCTGCTGGCAGGCACCACATTCCCGGATGCCCAAGCGCAGCAAACCGATGCGCTGCTCAAAGGCGGCACGGCGAAGGCGATTGGGGAGACAGCGAAATTCTTGAAGGAGCAGGGGAAGGTTGAGACGGTGCTACCGGACTATTCGGCCTTTGTGACCGACAAATTCATCAAAGACTAAACTCGTTAAAAAACGTGGGAGGGGGCTTGCTCCCGATGGAGGTGTATCAGTCGACATCTCTCTGACTGATACACCGCTATCGGGAACAAGCGCCCTCCCACATTTGGATCTCCAGCGCTTTGAAGATCGGGTTTACAGCGCCTTTTCGAAAATCTTCGAATTACGCTGATAGTTGTACAGCGACGCCCGCGCCGACGGCAGTCGGTCCACAGTACTCGGTACAAAACCACGCTCACGGAACCAGTGCGCGGTGCGAGTGGTGAGGACGAACAAGGTCTTCAAGCCTTGGGCACGGGCGCGTGTTTCGATGCGCTCGAGCAACTCATCACCACGACCGCCATGGCGATACTCCGGGTTCACCGCCAGGCACGCCAGCTCACCGGCATCCGAATCGGCAATCTGATAAAGCGCCGCACAGGCGATGATCATGCCTTCGCGCTCGACCACGCTGAACTGCTCGATTTCACGCTCCAGCACTTCCCGCGAACGGCGTACCAGGATGCCCTGCTCTTCCAGCGGGCTGATCAGATCAAGCAAACCACCGACGTCTTCGATCGCCGCTTCGCGCACCAGTTCGAATTGCTCCTGAGCCACCAGCGTGCCGCCGCCATCGCGCGTAAACAGTTCGGTGAGCAGCGCGCCATCTTCGGCGTAGCTGACGATATGGCTTCGCCCTACCCCGCCCCGGCAAGCCTCGGCCGCGGCATCGAGCAGTTCGGCCTGGTAGTTGCTACTTCCCAGGCGTTGCAGGTGAGCCGGTACTTGTTGCGGACGCAGTTCGCGCACCAACCGGCCATTTTCATCGATCAGGCCGAGGTCGGCGCCGAACAGCAACAGTTTGTCGGCGCCCAGGTCGATGGCGGCGCGGGTGGCGACGTCTTCGCAGGCCAGGTTGAAGATTTCACCGGTAGGCGAGTAACCCAATGGCGACAGCAGCACGATGGAGCGCTCGTCCAGCAGGCGATTAATACCTTTGCGGTCGACCCGACGCACTTCGCCGGTGTGGTGATAGTCCACGCCTTCCAACACGCCGATCGGGCGCGCGGTCACGAGATTGCCGCTGGCCACGCGCAGGCGCGAGCCTTGCATCGGCGACGAGGCCATGTCCATCGACAAGCGCGCTTCAATAGCGATACGCAGGTGGCCGACGGCGTCGATAACGCATTCCAGCGTCGGCGCGTCGGTGATACGCATACCTTCGTGATAAGCCGGGATCAGGCCGCGCGCTTCAAGGCGCGCTTCGATCTGTGGGCGCGAGCCATGAACCAGCACCAGCCGCACGCCCAGGCTGTGCAGCAGCACCAGGTCGTGGACGATATTGCCGAAGTTGGGATGGTCCACACCGTCGCCAGGCAGCATGACTACAAAAGTGCAGTCGCGGTGGGCGTTGATGTAGGGCGAAGCGTGACGAAGCCAATTGACGTATTCGGGCATAACACCTGGGCCTGTAATAAAAAGCAGCCAAAAAAGGATGAATCGTGAAAGCGCACAGCGGGCTGATGGTTATCGTCGGAACAGGCTTGGCGACACGCTCACTCTCCTTATGTACGAATGGGCTGGGGTTAATTTATGCAGGTTTGAGGCAGTAATGTTCGATCAGTTCTCGCAATAGACGCACTGTAGGCGTCAAGCGTGACATTTCGAGGTACTCGCCTGGCTGGTGAGCGCAGGCAATATCGCCAGGGCCGAGCACCAGGGTTTCACAACCAAGGCGCTGAAGATAAGGCGCTTCGGTGCCGAACGCTACTGCTTCGGCACGATGACCGGTCAATCGTTCCGCAACCCGCACCAGTTCGGCGTCTTCCGATTGTTCGAACGGCGGCACCTCGGGGAACAGCGGCGCATAGTCGATCTTGACCTGATGCCGCTCGGCCAAGGGTTCGAGCTTCTGCCGGATGGCTGCACGCAACACCTGTGGGTCCATGCCCGGCAAGGGCCGCAGGTCGAACTCCAGGGAGCACTGACCGCAGATGCGGTTCGGGTTGTCGCCGCCGTGGATACAGCCGAAGTTCATGGTCGGCTGCGGTACGCTGAATTGCGGGTTGCGGTACTCGCGCTGCCAGGCCAGGCGCAGGCCACGCAACTCGCCGATGGCATCGTGCATGGCTTCGAGGGCGCTGTGGCCCAGGCTTGGATCCGACGAATGGCCGCTGCGCCCAAGGATGTCGATGCGCTCCATCATCACGCCCTTGTGCAGGCGGATCGGCTTGAGCCCGGTGGGCTCGCCGATCACCGCCGCACGGCCCAGAGGGCGCCCGGCTTCGGCCAGCGCGCGGGCGCCGGACATGGAGCTTTCTTCGTCGCAGGTGGCGAGGATCAGTAGCGGTTGCTTGAACGGTTGGTCCAGCAGCGGCAGCACGGCTTCGATGGCCAGGGCGAAAAAGCCCTTCATGTCGCAACTACCCAATCCTACCCAGCGGCCGTCGACTTCCGTCAGCTTGAGCGGGTCGGTTTTCCACAGGGCGGCGTCATAAGGGACGGTGTCGCTATGACCGGCCAGCACCAGTCCACCGGGGCCGCTGCCGAAGGTGGCCAAGAGGTTGAACTTGCCGGGGCTGACTTGCTGGATGTCGATGGCAAAACCCAGATCACCCAGCCAACTGGCGAGCAAATCGATCACGGGCCGGTTGGTCTGGTCGAGAGACGCTTGGGTGCAACTGACCGACGGCGCGGCAATCAAGGCGGCAAACTGCTCTTTCATGGACGGTAACGGCATGCGCGGTCTCTCAACTTCCCGGATGAGCCCCACTATAGAGCCATCTGCACGACACAATAAACCGTTGCGGCACGTTGCCGGGCTCAGTCCTGTACACTGCACGACCTTGGCAGCCACACTTTTCCCCGGCTGCGCTCCCGATCCTGGATTTTCCGGCCATGCAGAAAGAAACCGAAATCAAGCTCCGCGTCAGCCGCGAAACCCTCGCCGCGCTGCGTGAGCACCCGCTACTGAAAAAACGCAACAAAAGTGGCTGGGAACGCCGTGAGTTGATGAACCAGTACTTTGACACCCCCGAGCGCGACCTGGCCCAGGCAAAAGTCGCCCTGCGCCTGCGCAAAGACGGTGACGACATTATCCAGACCCTCAAGACCCGTGGCCAAAGCGTCGCCGGTTTGTCGGAACGCAATGAGTACAACTGGGACCTGCCCAAAGCCAAGCTCGACGTGAAGAAACTCGACGGCGAATGCTGGCCCGAGCAATTGGCCGAGCTGGACAAGAAGACCCTCAAGCCGATCTTCACCACCGACTTCGTACGTGAACGCGCTGAAATCGCCTGGGGCCGCGGTAAGGCCAAAGTCGTGATCGAAGCCGCCCTGGACTTGGGCCACGTGGTGGTCGGCAAACAGAAAGAAGAAATCTGCGAGCTGGAGTTGGAACTGCGCGAAGGCGAACCAGCGGCCCTGCTGGAGCTGGCAGCTGAACTGGCCGCGACGCTTGCCCTGATGCCGTGCGATATCAGCAAGGCCGAGCGCGGCTATCGCCTGTACGACGCCAGCAGCTACTCCCTGAGCCTGCCGGCGCCGCAGATCCACGCCGAAATGCCGTTGGACGACGCCTTTGCCGCGATCATGTGGCACCTGTTGGGCAGCAGCCAACGCCTGGCCGAACAATATCGCTTCAATGGCCACTGGCGCCTGCTGCAAGACTGGGTCGACAACCTCGGCGAATTGCGCGCCCTGATCGGCAGCCTCGGCCAGGCCGCACCGCGTCAATCCACCAGCGAACTGCGCAGCGTACTCGATGCCTTGTTGGAAGATTGGCGCCCACTGGTACAAGCCGGTGACGACGATGAAGACATCCGCAAAGCCGCACCGGAGCAATTCGTCGAAGAGTTGGAAGACGTGCGTTGGGGCCTGTTCTCACTGAACCTGTCGCGATGGCTGCTCGCCCGCACTTGGACCGCCGACCGCAACGTGCGTGGCAACCGTCAGGGCGCTGCGCAAATCACCAACTGGCTGCCACGCCTGTTGGCAGAAGATGCCGTCGCCCTGCAACTGCCGCGCTACCAGCAACAACCGGAAGACCTGGCCGAGCAACTGCCGCGTATCGAACGCATCCAGGCCTGGCTGCACCATGCGCGTAACGTGGTGGATATTCCTGAGCTGGACCGTTTGTACGGCGAACTGAACAAGTTGGCGCAATTGGCCAACCAGCCGATCACTGATGAATCGCTGGATGCGCGTATGCATCAGGCGATTGCGGTGTATCAGAACCGTGCCTGGAAGACTCTTCTGCGTCTGTAATACCACCATCGGGGGGCAAGCCCCTCCCACATTTGGACGCGTTTCAACTGTGGGGGGCTTGCCCCCGATGAAGCCCCCGCTGTCAGCGCTAGACTGGCAGGGAAGTGGTGGACTTGATTTCCGACAACGCCACAATCGAATTCACCTCCTGAATCCCCGGCACCATCGACAATTTCTCAAAGAAAAACCGCTCGTACGCCTCGATGTCCGACGTCACGATGCGCAGCAGAAAATCCACCGCCCCCATTAGCACATAGCACTCCAACACTTCCGGAAAGCCGCGAATCGCATCGGTGAACTCAGTGAAGTTGGATCGGCCGTGGGCGTTGAGTTTGACCTCGGCAAAAATCTGCGTGTTGAGGCCGATCTTCTTGCGATCCAACAACGTCACCTGCCCGCGGATCACACCTTCCTCCTTCAGCCGCTGGATTCGTCGCCAGCATGGCGACTGGGACAAACCCACCTGTTCGGCAATCTGTGCACTGGAAAGCGAAGCGTCCTCCTGCAACAGGGCCAGGATGCGACGGTCGTAAGCGTCTAACTCGCTATGCATAGAAATACCTATTATTGAATCGAACTCGAATTGATCTATTCGATTTTTAGCAAAACATGCCCATCTTAGATAAGAAATCTCCGCTGGCGAATGTAAAAATTCCTTCCATCGAATCTGGAGAGTCAGCATGCACGCCGTCGAAACCATCCAACCTGCTGCGCGCGCCGATGCGTGGGCTGTCACCAGCGCCCATTGCCAGGCGCACTACCAGATCGTCGCCGAGGCGGAGCCCGATGTGTTGTGCCGAGTACTCAACTATTTTGCGTTGCAGTTTCTGACGCCTCGGCACGTCGCCGTGAATCGGGAAGACGACCTGCTGAACATCGATATCGTGATCGATGGCCTGAGCTGGCATCGGGCCCAAGTCATCGGTGAAAAGATTCGAAACCTGATCAGCGTGTGCGCGCTGGACATGTGGTCAGCTGATTCCGTGGGGCCTATAGCGGTGGTTGCAGCCGCTCAGTAAAGACCTGCAACACACACTGGGAGGATGAAACTCGGGAGCTGGCTAGCCTGAAATTTCGTCCAAGGCTACCCAGGAACACCTTCATGTCTGTTGATCAGCGATTGGAACTGCATGCGTTGCTGCCGGCCTTGGTGGAGGAAGGTTTGATCACTCCCGACGCCGCGCAGCGGTTATCGGCGGCGGCGCCCGACAACGCTCAACACCCGTTGGAGCGCATCGCCTCCCATGGGCCTTCCCTGGAAACCCTGACCCAATGGCTTGCCCAGCGTGTCCAGCAACCTTATCTGCGTATCGACCCGTTGAAGATAGATGTCGCAACAGTGGTGCCACTGATGTCCCACGCGTTCGCCCAGCGCCACGCCATTCTTGCCGTGGCCGTGGATGCGCATACCGTTACCGTCGCCAGCGCCCAGCCCCACGTCAGCAGTTGGGAATCCGGACTGGCGCAAGTACTCAAGCGTTCGATCAAGCGAGTGGTTGCAAACCCTCAGGACATCCAGCGGTGTATCAGCGAGTTTTACCGGCTGGCGAAGTCCGTCAGCGGGGCCGATCAAAAGGTCGCGGTGCCGGGTAACTTCGAGTTGCTGAACCTTGGCGCCAGCGACCAAGAGCCGGACGCCAATGACGCACATATCGTTAATATCGTCGACTGGCTGTTGCAGTACGCCTTCGCACAGCGGGCCAGCGATATTCATATCGAGCCTGGCAGTGAGCAGGGCCGGGTACGTTTTCGCATTGATGGGCTGCTGCACGACGTCTATCAATTTCCACCCCAGGTGACGATGGCGGTGGTCAGCCGCCTGAAAAGCCTGGGGCGGATGAACGTGGCAGAAAAGCGCAAGCCCCAGGATGGCCGGGTCAAGACCAAAAGCCCGACGGGCGCAGAAGTTGAGTTGCGTCTGTCGACCTTGCCCACAGCCTTCGGCGAGAAACTGGTGATGCGGATTTTCGATCCACACGTGCTGCTCAAGGATTTTGACCAGTTGGGTTTATCCACCGAGGACCAGCACCGCTGGCACGCGATGACGCGCCAGACCAACGGCATCATCCTCGTCACCGGTCCTACCGGCTCAGGCAAGACCAGCACTCTTTACACCACGCTCAAGCAACTGGCGACCCGGGAGGTCAACCTGTGCACGGTGGAAGATCCGATCGAGATGGTCGAGCCGGCCTTTAACCAGATGCAGGTGCAGCACAACATCGACCTGACCTTCGCCAGCGGCATCCGCGCTCTGCTGCGCCAAGACCCGGACATCATCATGATCGGCGAGATTCGCGACCAGGAAACCGCAGAAATGGCTATCCAGGCCGCACTGACCGGGCACTTGGTCCTCTCGACGCTGCACACCAACGATGCGCCCAGCGCCATTAGCCGCTTGCAGGAACTGGGCATCGCTCATTATTTGATCAAGGCCACCTTGCTGGGTGTTATGGCGCAACGCTTGGTACGAGTGCTGTGCCCCCATTGCAAGCGCTCGACGGGCGATGTCCACGAGGCCGTCGGATGTGCGGAATGTCGGAACAGCGGGTACCGGGGACGCGCAGGGGTCTACGAAATCATGGTGTTGAATGAGTCGATCAAAGCACTGATCACTCCGGGCGCCGACGTGCAGACCTTACGCCAGGCAGCTATTGCGCAAGGCATGTGCAGCCTGCGCATGGCCGGATTGAGGAAGGCGCAAGCTGGGCTGACCACGATGGCCGAAGTGTTGCGAGTAACGCCTGGGGATTCGGTAACAAATCCTTTGGTTACGGCGCGCTGAAATCGTTCTTATCTGTGACAACACCGTTACACTCGGCCAACAGTCGTTTAACTGACACCATCAGATAGGGAATCGCTATGCAGATCGGAACCGTACTGCTTCTTTTCGTGGGCTTGGCCGCCGCCATATTATTCATGGGCTTCAAGGTGGTGCCTCAAGGCTACCAGTGGACCGTCGAGCGTTTCGGCCGTTATACCAACACCCTCAAGCCTGGCCTGAACATCATCATCCCGGTCATGGATCGCATCGGTCGCAAGATCAACGTGATGGAGAGCGTGCTGGATATTCCACCCCAGGAAGTCATCACCGCCGACAACGCCACCGTACAGATCGACGCCGTGTGTTTTTTCCAGGTGGTCAATACCGCCCAGGCCGCCTACGAGGTCAACAACCTCGAACACGCCATCCGCAATTTGCTGCAAACCAATATCCGCACCGTGCTCGGCTCCATGGAGCTGGATGCCATGCTCAGCCAGCGTGACGGCATCAACGAAAAACTGCTGCGCACCGTGGATGAAGCCACTGCTCCGTGGGGCATCAAGATCACCCGTATCGAGATCAAAGACATCAGCCCGCCCGCCGACCTGATGGCCGCCATGTCCGGCCAGATGAAAGCCGAGCGGATCAAGCGTGCGCAAATCCTTGAGGCCGAAGGCCTGCGAGCATCGGCAATCCTGACTGCCGAAGGCAAGAAGCAGGCACAGATTCTTGAAGCTGAAGGTGGACGCCAAGCCGCATTCCTGGAGTCTGAAGCCCGTGAGCGTCAAGCAGAGGCTGAAGCCCGTGCAACCCAGGTGGTCTCCGAGGCCATCGCCACCGGTAACGTGCAGGCCATCAACTACTTCGTTGCGCAAAAATACATCGACGCCCTGGGCAAACTTGCCTCGGCCAACAACAGCAAGGTCATCCTGATGCCGCTTGAAGCCAGCCAGGTGATCGGTGCGGTGGGCGGCATCGGCGAGATCGTCAAGGCAACGTTCGATAACAAGAAAGGTTGAGGCCGTCACCATGTGGGATTTCCTGCAGCATCTTTCATTCTGGGATTGGCTGGCGCTGGGTACAGTGCTGTTGATTCTTGAAGTGTTCGGCGCCGGTGGTTACCTGCTATGGATGGGTATCGCAGCAGCAGCCGTAGGCGTTATCAAGTTCCTGGTGCCGCCCCTGGGACCGGAATGGCAACTGCTGCTGTTCGCCGTGTTGTCGATATTGACAGCGGTCTACTGGTGGAAACGCCAACGAAGCAGCGCAAAGGCCAGTGACCAACCGGGGCTCAACGAGCGCGGCTCGGAGCTGATCGGCCGCACATTTGTAGTGCACCAGGCGATCGCGGGCGGTCGGGGTAAGGTAAAAGTCGGTGATGGCGTATGGATGGTGACCGGTCCTGACAGCCCTGCAGGCGCTCAAGTACGGGTGGTTGGCCTGGATGGCGTGATTTTGAAGGTAGAAACTGTTTAGTCAGTGATGGAACTCGGTTGGGCTAACTACAATCAAACGGTACAGATCACCCACCCGGAGTCACCCACCATGCGTCTTAAATATGCTGTCGCTACCCTTGCTGTGCTTTCCCTTCCTGTCGGTTCAGCCATGGCCGACAGTTTCTGGCGCAATGTTATCTCGTCGGGCGCCACCACCGGCTCGACGTACCTGACCTTCAAGGACCACAAGCTGGTCGTTGCCGCACAAGACGACGCAGGCAGCTTTGTTGCCAGCGACGGCGGCATCCGTGGCCCATACCTGGAAGCCGCCATGCAGAAAGTCCGCGCCGACAATCCTGGCCTGCAGGCCACGGATATGGAGCTGGCTAACGCTATCCTCGCGAAAAACGCTGTCACCGAGTGATTTCCGCACTCTGAAGAATGCCGCTTTTGAAGCGGCATTTTTTTTGCCCGTAACATGACGATTCATTCACAGGTGACAGGCTATATTCAGTCAAGCCGTGCAACCATGCCGGCACTGATACCTCCCGTACTCATCGCCAACCTGAAACGGATGCATTCGTCGTTATGAGCCAACTGCCCTTTCTGCCGTTCTCCAAACCCACCATCGATGAAGCCACCATCTCGGCGGTGGGCGATGTATTGCGTTCGGGCTGGATCACCAGCGGGCCGAAGGTGCAGGCGTTCGAGGCGCAGCTGTCGGAATACTTTGGCGGCCGCCACGTTCGCACCTTCAACTCGGGCACCTGCACCATGGAGATTGCCTTGCGCATCGCCGGTATCGGGCCTGGGGATGAAGTCATCACCACACCGATTTCCTGGGTGGCAACGGCCAACGTGATTCTGGAAGTCGGCGCCACACCTGTGTTCGCCGATATCGACCCAATCACCCGCAATATCGACCTGTCCCAGGTGGAAGCCGCGATCACACCGCGCACCAAGGCCATCATCCCCGTTTACCTGGCCGGGCTGCCGTTGGATATGCCAATGCTTTACGCGCTGGCCAACAAGTACAAACTGCGTATCGTCGAAGACGCGGCCCAGGCCCTTGGCTCCAGTTGGGATGGCGAACGCATTGGCGCCACCGGGGACTTCGTTTCGTTCAGCTTCCAGGCCAACAAGAACATCACCTCGTCCGAGGGTGGTTGCCTGGTTTTGAATAGCGCCGAAGAGGCACGCCTGGCAGAAAAATACCGCCTGCAGGGCGTCACCCGTACCGGCTTCGACGGCCTGGATGTTGATGTGCTGGGTGGCAAGTTCAATATGACCGATATCGCTGCGGCCATTGGCCTGGGGCAGTTTGCCCATATCGAGAAAATCACCGCCCACCGCCAGAACCTGGCGAGGCACTACTTCAAGTGTTTCGGCAGTGACTTTGAAGAGAAGTACGGCGCACAACTGCCACCCGCCGACTTCGAAAACAGCAACTGGCACCTGTTCCAGCTAGTGCTGCCGGAGCGTCAGGACGGCCTGCCGGCCCGCGCAACGTTCATGGAACAGATGCAGGCTCATGGCGTGGGCATTGGTTATCACTACCCACCGATCCACCTGCTGAGCCTTTATCGGGCACAGGGTTTCAAGGAAGGCATGTTCCCGGTGGCGGAAAAGGTTGGGCGCTTGATTGTTTCATTGCCGATGTTCACGGCGATGACTGAGGCGGATGTGGAGCGGTCGGTGGCGGCAGTGAAAGCGGTGCTCAAACGCTAACCCTATAGGGTCCGGTTTGCCGGCCCCTATAGGGTTATGTGCGGTGTTACTCACCGATGGCGGCTTTGTAACCAGCAGCATCCAGCAGTTTTTCCAGGTCAGCCGGGTTGCTTGGCTTGAGCTTGAAGATCCAGGCGCCGTAAGGGTCAGAGTTCAGCAACTCGGGGCTACCACTCAGTTCCTCGTTGACTGCAATCACTTCGCCTGCAACCGGGGCGTAGATATCCGAAGCGGCCTTGACCGACTCCACCACACCTGCCTGATCAGTCGCGCCAAACTGGGCGCCGACTTCGGCCAACTCAACAAACACCACATCACCCAACGCTTCCTGGGCGTGGTCGGAGATCCCGACGGTCACGGTACCGTCAGCTTCCAAACGGGCCCATTCATGACTCTCGGCAAAACGCAGGTCGGCCGGGATATTGCTCATAGTCTGTGTCCTCAGAAGTAGTGTCAGCGGCCATCGGCCTGCCGGAAATAGTTAGATCAAGGTTTTGCCATGGCGCACGAAGGTCGGTTTGACCACTCGGACCGGGTACCACTTGCCGCGGATTTCCACTTCGGCCCGGTCGGCAGTTGCCGTCGGTACACGCGCCAAGGCAATGGATTTGCTCAGCGTAGGAGAGAAACTACCACTGGTGATCTCACCTTCGCCAACATTGGCGATGCGGACTACCTGATGAGCGCGTAAAACCCCACGTTCTTCCAGTACCAGCCCGACCAGTTTGAACTGCACACCGGCGGCCAGCTCTGCTTCCAGCGCCGCACGCCCGATGAAATCGCGCTCGGCTGGTTCCCAGGCGATACTCCACGCCATGTTGGCCGCCAGGGGCGAAACGTTCTGGTGGATATCCTGGCCGTACAGGTTCATGCCGGCTTCCAGGCGCAGGGTGTCCCGCGCGCCGAGGCCAATAGGTGAGATGCCTGCACCCACCAGATCGTTGAAAAATCCCGGTGCCTGATCGGCAGGCAACACAATTTCCAGGCCGTCTTCGCCGGTGTAACCCGTGCGGGCGATAAACCAATCGCCGTCGGCCTCGCCTTCAAATGGCTTGAGCTGGTGGATCAGGGTGCCGCGAGACTGGGTGACCAACTCGGCGATCTTCTGCCGAGCATGGGGGCCTTGAATGGCGAGCATGGCCAACTCGGGCCGCTCGTGCAGTTGCACTTGATAGCTGCCGAGTTGCGCCTGCATCCAGGCGATGTCCTGGTCACGAGTGGCGGCGTTGACCACCAACCGGTACCCGGCATCAGTGCGATAGACAATCATGTCGTCCACCACGCCGCCCTGCTCGTTGAGCATGGCGCTGTACAACGCACGGCCACAGCCATGCAAACGTTCGACATCATTGGCCAGCAGGTGCTGGAGCCATTCCTTGGCCTGGGGGCCGCTGATATCGATCACGGTCATATGAGATACATCGAACACCCCGCAGTCGCGTCGCACCTGATGGTGTTCTTCAACTTGCGAGCCGTAATGCAAAGGCATATCCCAACCGCCAAAATCGACCATTTTCGCGCCGAGGGCGAGATGCAGGTCATACAGAGGCGTACGCTGTCCCATGGGTTTCTCCTTCCGGGCTTGGCGAAGGTGCGCAGCGTTGCTGTTCGTGCTGAAGACCTTGAATTACAAGGGCTGCAGCCACGTACAACGACCCGATCCGAAAGGCGGAGCGCACCGAATGCCGCGCATTGTAGCCTCAAGCCGTAGGACTGACACCTAACCGATTGGTCGGGCAGAGCGTCGGATCAGCCCGATCACCGGCAGCAGGCCCACCAGTACCAGTGTCAGTGCCGGCAGCGAAGCCCGTGCCCACTCGCCTTCGCTGGTCATTTCAAAGATCCGCACCGCCAGGGTGTCCCAGCCGAACGGGCGCATCAGCAAGGTTGCGGGCATTTCCTTGAGCACATCCACGAACACCAGCAGCGCAGCACTCAGGGTGCCGGGTAGCAACAGCGGAAGATACACTTTGCAAAACAGTCGCGGCCCACTCACGCCCAAACTACGCGCCGCTTCCGGCAACGAAGGCCGGATGCGCGCCAGGCTATTTTCCAGCGGCCCGTAGGCCACCGCCAGAAAACGCACCAGATACGCCAGCACCAGCGCCGACAGGCTGCCCAGCAACAGCGGTTTGCCCGCACCACCGAGCCAGCCGGACAGCGGCACCACCAGTTCGCGGTCCAGATAACTGAACGCCAACATGATCGACACCGCCAGCACCGAACCCGGCAACGCATAGCCAACATTGGCCAGGCTGATACCGGAGCGAATCGCCCGGGTCGGCGACAGGCGGTTGGCGAAGGCAAGTACCAACGCCACGCTGACCGTGATCAATGCCGCGATACCACCGAGATAGAGGGTATGGACGATCAGACCCGAATACCGCTCATCCAGGTCGAACCGGCCGCGCTGCCAGAACCACGCGATCAACTGCAGCACCGGAATGACAAAGGCGCACGCAAACACCAGCCCACACCAGGCACTGGCGGCTAACGCTTTGAACCCACGCAGGTGGTAGAGCGCCTTGCCCCGAGGCCGCTCATTGCTGGGACGGCTCGCGCCACGGGCACGCCGTTCGCCGTACAGCACCAGCATCACCACCAGCAATAACAGGCTGGCCAGTTGGGCTGCGCTGGAAAGACTGAAAAAGCCGTACCAGGTTTTATAGATCGCGGTGGTAAAGGTATCGAAGTTGAACACCGAGACCGCACCGAAATCCGCCAGGGTTTCCATCAACGCCAGGGCGACCCCGGCGCCAATCGCCGGCCGCGCCATGGGTAGCGCCACGCGCCAGAACGCTTGCCACGGCGATTGCCCCAACACTCGCGCGGCTTCCATCAGGCCTTTGCCCTGGGCCAGGAATGCAGTGCGCGCCAGCAGGTAGACGTAGGGGTAGAACACCAGCACCAACACGATGATCACGCCACTGGTGGAACGCACGCGAGGCAGGCGCAGACCGGTGCCGAACCACTCTCGCAGCAGGGTCTGCACTGGGCCTGCGAAATCCAGCAGGCCAACAAAGACGAAGGCAAGCACGTAGGCGGGGATGGCGAAGGGGAGCATCAACGCCCAGTCAAGCCAGCGCCGGCCGGGGAATTCGCAGAGGCTAGTGAGCCAGGCCAGGCTTACGCCCAAGAGGGTCACGCCCAAACCCACCCCAACCACAAGGGTCAGGGTATTGCCCAGCAGCCGGGGCATCTGGGTTTCCCACAGATGGGACCAGATTTGCGCATCGATGCTTTGCCAGGACAGCAACAGCACGCTCAGCGGCAGCAGCACCAGGGCGGCGACGGTGAAAACCGGCAGGTACCAGCGGCGTTGGGCGGGGTGGGCCAAAGGTGGGTTCTCGATAATGAAGATCTTGAAATCACCACAACCCAATGTGGAAGGGGGCTTGCCCCCGATGTCGGAATGTCAGTCGACTCATCGGTGACTGATCCTCCGCCATCGGGGGCAAGCCCCCTCCCACATTTGGATCTGCGGCGTCCTACAAATTGTACTTAGTTCCAGCCGGCGCGATCCATCAAGCGAATGGCTTCAGCCTGGCGCTTACCCGCCACTTCCACCGGCAAGGTGTCCGCAACGAACTTGCCCCAGGTCGCCACTTCGGCCGACGGCGGTACAGCCGGGTTGGCCGGGAACTCCTGATTCACATCGGCAAAGATCTTCTGCGCTTCAGGTGTGGTCATCCATTCCACCAGAGCCTTGGCGGCTTCCGGGTGTGGCGCGTGCTTGGTCAAGCCGATACCCGACAGGTTCACATGCACACCACGGTCGCCCTGGTTCGGCCAGAACAGCTTCACAGCCAGGTCCGGCTTCTGCTTGTGCAGGCGGCCGTAGTAGTAGGTGTTGACGATACCCACGTCGCACTGCCCGGCGTTGATCGCCTCCAGCACGGCGATGTCATCAGAGAACACGTCAGTAGAGAGGTTATTCACCCAGCCCTTGACGATTTCTTCGGTCTTGGCCGCGCCGTGGGTTTCGATCAGGGTCGCGGTGAGCGACTGGTTGTAGACCTTTTTCGCCGTGCGCAGGCACAGACGACCTTCCCACTGTTTGTCGGCCAGGGCTTCGTAGGTGGTCAAGTCACCCGGTTTTACCCGGTCAGTGGAATAGGCGATGGTCCGCGCACGCAGGCTCAAGCCAGTCCAAGCGTGGGCGGATGAGCGGTATTGCAGAGGAATGTTCTTGTCGATCACGGGTGAGGTGAAGGGTTGCAGGATGCCCATTTGCTCGGCCTGCCAGAGGTTGCCGGCATCCACGGTGAGCAACAGGTCGGCGGTAGCGTTTTCGCCCTCGGCCTTGATGCGCTGCATCAGCGGGGCTTCCTTGTCGGTGATGAACTTCACCTGGACGCCAGTCTTTTTGGTGTAGGCATCGAACACGGGTTTGATCAGTTCGTCGATGCGCGAGGAGTAGACCACCACTTCGTCGGCTGCCTGCACAGTCGTGCTGCCGATCAGGGTGAGTGCCAGGGCAGTCAGTAGGCGCTTGGGTGCCAACATGGGTGCGGTCTCTCATTTGCAAAGTGAGCGCAAATGATAGGGACTCACATTTGGTAACGCTCGGTGGAGGCGTTACCAGATGTTGCACAGATGCCTCAGGGTTTCGCGAGTGTTGGCAGATCGCCCGTCAAGCCCAAGGCCTGGCGCACAAATACCGCTTTGGCTTCGGGCATCTGGTTGACCATCTTCAGCCCGGCGTTACGCAACCAACGTAACGGCAGTTGATCGGCCTGGAACAACCGCTCAAAACCTTCCATTGCGGCCATCAGCGCCAAGTTGTGGGGCATCCGACGACGTTCATAACGGCTCAGCACTTTCACATCCGCCAGACGCTCGCCGCGTTCAGTAGCCGACAGCAACACTTCGGCCAGCACCGCCGCATCGAGGAAACCCAGGTTGACGCCCTGCCCGGCCAACGGGTGGATCACATGAGCCGCATCGCCGATCAACGCCAGGCCCTCAGCCACGTAGCGTTTGGCGTGACGCTGGCGCAACGGTACGCAAACCCGTGGATCAGCACTGACCACAGTGCCAAGCCGCCCTTCAAAGGCGCGCTCCAGCTCACGGCAAAAACTCTCATCATCCAAGGCCATCAGGCGCTCGGACTCAGCCGGTGTGGTGGACCATACGATCGAACACCAATCTTCCTGCCCATCGCGTACCAACGGCAAAAACGCCAACGGGCCGGTGTCGGTAAAGCGTTGCCACGCCGTACGCTGGTGCGGCTGACTGCTACGTACGCTGGTGACGATGGCGTTATGCAAGTAATCCCATTCACGGGTGGCGGTGCCGGTCAGGCGACGCACGGCGGAGTTGGCGCCATCGGCGGCGACCACCAACGGCGCGCGCAAGGTGCGGCCATCGGCCAGGGTCAGCAGCCAGTCATCGCCGGAGCGGCGCATCTGCTCCAACCGCGCGTTGGCCAGCAGGCCCAAGTCGCAGTCGTGCAGGCGATCAAGCAAAGCATCCTGCACCACACGGTTTTCGACGATATGCCCGAGCACCTCGGCGTGCACGCTGGCCGCCGAAAAGTGGATCTGCCCAGTGCCGCTGCCATCCCACACCTGCATCTCGCCGTAAGGGCTGGCCCGGCGCGACACAATGCCGTCCCACACGCCCAAGCGCTCCAGGATGCGCTGGCTGGCGGCCGATAAGGCGCTCACGCGGGGTTCGAAGGCCGCGTCACGGTCGAACGGTTTGACGCTTAGCGGGCTGCCATCGAGCAGCAGCACTTGCAGGCCACTGCCCTGCAACGCCAGCGCCAGCGCGCTTCCGACCATTCCGGCCCCGACAATCAGCACATCTGCGCGCATGTCCATGGTTTAAGCCTGTCTCGCTTGCGGCTTGCGCCGCACGTAAAGGGTTTTGTCGACCCGCGCCACCAGGGTGCCGGAGCCGTCATGAATCTGGACCGTGAGGTGAGGCAGGTATTTCTCGCCGCCTTCGGTCTGTCGGCGCACCTCGTCAAGCAAGGCCTCGTCGATGAAAAATTCGGCGTACACCGGGCCTTTGCCCGGCGAGATAAAGTCGATGCTCGCGGCCTTGTCCCAGACGATGTAGTCGCGGCCCAGATTTTCCATCAGCATCAGCATGTAGAACGGGTCGACCATCGAATACAGGCTACCGCCGAACTGCGTGCCGACGTAATTACGGTTGTACCAACCCAGCCCCATGCGCACTTTGACGTGACGAAAATCCGCGCTCATATGCTGCACGCTGACGCCAGCGCCCAGGTATGGCGGGTACAGGGTCATGATCCAACGCAGCAAGCGCGCCTTGCCCAACCGCGCCACCAGCCACTTACGCATCGGGACGCGTCCCCAAGCCCATGGCCTGACGGGCGAACCAGCGTTTGGCCGGCGGCAACAAATCCAGGCCCAGCAGGCCCATATTGCGGCCCAGCGCCACCAGCGGTTGTGCACTGCCAAACAGGCGCGTGACCTGATCGGAGAAACCGACAGTCAACTTCTGGTCCATACGCTGGCGCTCGCGGTACGCCTGTAACGTCGCCAGGTCACCGGGCACCGCTGGCCCGGCGAGCAGGGCCTCGGCCAAGGCACTCGCATCGCGCAGGGAAAGGTTGAAACCCTGCCCTGCAATTGGGTGCAGGCTGTGGGCGGCGTTGCCGAGGATCACCAGGTGGGAACGTACCTGCTCTTCGGCTTCCACCAGGGTCAGCGGATACAAATGGCGCGCGCCGACTTGCTTCAAGGTGCCCAGACGGTAGCCGAACACGCTCTGTAATTCGCTGAGGAAACTGCGTTCGTCGAGGGCGGCCAGGCGCTGGGCGTCCATGCCGATGCGTGTCCACACCAGCGCGCAGCGGTTGTCTGGCAGCGGCAGCAAGGCCATCGGGCCTTCGTCGGTGAAGCGCTCGAAGGCTTCGCCGTTATGGGCTTCGCTGGGAGTGATGTTGGCAATCAGCGCGCTCTGGTTGTACGGACGGGTCTTCACGCCAATGCCCAATTGCTCGCGCAAGCCGGATCGGCCGCCATCGGCGAGCACGGCGAGGTCGCATTCCAACACGGTTTCATCGTTGAGCGTCAGGCGATAGCCGTCGGGCAGCGGCTCCATGCGGGTGACTTCCGCCGGGCAGCGCCAGCTGACCACGTCTTTGTCCAGGCCTTGCCACAGGCATTGGCCGAGCCAGGCGTTTTCCACTACGTAGCCGAGTGCTGGCACACCCTCCTCCATGGCGGACAAACGTGCGGTGGAGAAACGCCCACGGTCCGACACGTGAATCTGCTTGATCGGCTCGGCTCGGCGGGAAACCTCCTGCCAGATACCCAGCCGCTGATAAATCTGGCGCGCGCCAAACGACAGCGCCGACGATCGTGCATCGTAGCTTGGCTGGTAGCTGTCGCCCGGAGCGAAGGGTTCGATCAGCATGATCTTCCAGCCCCGCGCCTTGGCCCCGGCCTGCAACGCCAGCGCCAGGCTGGCGCCCACCAGGCCACCGCCGATAATCGCGAGATTGACCCGGCTCATCGGGAGGCCGCCATCAGCGCTTCGATCTCGACGACGGTCTTGGGAACGCCGCCGGTCAGGATTTCACAGCCTTGCTTGGTCACTACCACGTCGTCCTCGATGCGTACGCCAATGCCACGCCATTTCTTCGCCACGTTCTGGTTGTCCGGCGAAATATAGATCCCCGGCTCCACGGTCAACGCCATGCCGACTTCCAGCACCCGCCATTCACCGCCCACCTTGTACTCGCCCACATCGTGCACATCCATGCCCAGCCAATGGCCGGCGCGGTGCATATAGAAAGGTTTATAGGCTTCGCTGGCGATCAGTTCGTCAACGTCACCTTGCAGCAGTCCCAACTTAACCAGCCCAGCGGTGATGACCTGCACGGTCGCCTCATGGGCCTGGTTCCAATGTTTATTCGGCGCGATCTCGGCAAAGGCGGCTTCCTGGGAGGCCAGCACAATCTCGTAGATCGCTTTTTGCTCAGGTGAAAACTTTCCGTTGACCGGCCAGGTGCGGGTAATGTCGCTGGCGTAGCAGTCGATCTCGCAACCGGCGTCGATCAGCACCAGGTCCCCATCCTTGAGCAGCGCGTCATTCTGCTGGTAATGCAGGATGCAGCTGTTGCGCCCGGCGGCGACGATGGAGCCGTAAGCCGGCATCTTCGCGCCGCCTTTGCGGAATTCGTAATCCAGCTCGGCTTCCAGGCTGAACTCATGCAACCCAGCGCGGCTGGCCTGCATCGCCTTGACGTGGGCAGCGCAGGAAATCCGCGCGGCCTCGCGCATCACCCTCACTTCTGCCGCCGATTTATACAGGCGCATGTCGTGGAGCAGATGATCCAAGGCAACAAATTCGTTCGGGGGCTGGGCGCCGAGGTGCGCTTTAGAGCGGATCACGTTGATCCACTCCATCACGTGCCGGTCAAATTCAGCGTTGCTGCCCATGGCCGAATACACCCGGTCACGGCCTTCGATCAGGCCGGGCAGGATGTCGTCGATATCGGTGATGGGGAAGGCATCGTCGGCGCCAAACTCACGGATTGCGCCTTCGGTACCGGCACGCAGGCCGTCCCACAGTTCACGCTCGGCATTGCGTTCGCGGCAGAACAGCACGTACTCGCCATGCTGGCGACCGGGCATCAGCACGATCACCGCTTCGGGCTCGGGAAACCCGCTCAGGTACTGGAAGTCGCTGTCCTGGCGGTAGACGTGCTCGACATCACGATTGCGAATGGCCACGGCGGCGGCCGGCAGAATCGCGATGCTGTTGGGTTCCATCTGCGCCATGAGCGCCTTGCGGCGACGGGTGTATTCCGCTTTCGGGATATGGATCATGGGCAGATGGGCTTCCTTTCTTAGTGCAGCGAAGGCTTGGGTGCAGCCGGTTCAGCGGACTTCTTGGTCTCGGTGAACAGCAGCAGCGGCGCGACGCGCAGGTATTCCATGACTTCCATGTAGTCGCCTTCGCCGTCTTCGGACTCTTCCAGCGCATCTTGCACTTGGGAGATCGCGGCGAGGTCCTGCAGCACTTCCTTGGCGTCGGTGCTCAGCTCCAGGCCGCCGGCGTTCACGCCGAAACCGTGGAGGAAACCCTGGCACCATTGGCCCAATGCGGCGGCGCGTTCGGTGAGCGGAGCGTCGTCGGTCGGTAGCAACAGGACCACGGTGACGTCATCACCGGTCAGTTCGCCCTTGACCATCTCTTGCAGGCCGATCAGCGCGTTACGCACGTTGTCGGTCGGTTCGGTTTCCAACAGCTCGGCGACATCAGCCAACCAGTTGTCGGCATCAAAGCCAACACCGGTGCAGCTGCGACCCAACAGCACGCCGTGCAGTTCGGCAGGCGAGCATGGGTGGCCGCTGGTGCTCAGCAGTTTGGAAAAAGCATCGTACGGGGAGTTCTGAATGGGCATGGTGAGCTAGGCGCCAGACGGCGCAATGTCTAGAATGGAGCGCTGTATCCTAGCACCGGCAGACGTACCAAGACTATCAAGGGCGTCAGATCG
>PJQF01000187.1_pt1 | contig 32202 bp, 27 predicted proteins | sample 1503741 | NCBI WGS metagenome assembly PJQF01 (sample SAMN07775949, study PRJNA414020) | Biofilm metagenome, whole genome shotgun sequencing project. | isolation source: biomolecule (vanillin) treated reverse osmosis membrane biofilm | place: India: Nagpur | collected 2017-03-21 | reverse complement strand
AGCTCCCCAAGGAATTGATTCTGTGATTGTGCAGCCAGGGGCTTTCCCCACTGAAATCTTTTCTAAAACATATCATGGCGAGAATGAAAGTGTAACCGCAGAATACACACAAACGCAACCTTATTTGCAAGGATTCTACAATGCATTCACTCAAATGATGAGTGGCGAAGTGCCTAATCAACCACAAGATGTGGCTGATGTCATTAAAAAATTAATTGATACACCTGCAGGTGAACGCCCTCTTCGCGTAACAGTTGATAAAATGATGCCGAATACTTCGGTACCTGTTAACGAAATCCAAGCCAAAGTCCAAGAAGGCTTTTTGAATTACATGCAATTGGGCAACTTATTGCAAACAAATAGCTTAGTGGAAAGCAACTAAAAAAGATTAGCAAGAAAAAGGCTGCCCGAATAAAGCAGCCTTTTTTTATTTTTTCAAAAGAAAATTTTTTCTCGGTTCAAACAACGACTTGGCAAGTCCTGTGTTGTCGGAAGAGAAATAGATTGACGGTTGCCAAGAAGATTGCAATACCCAATCTGTCGGGCGCTTCCAAGCGGAAACGGTAGCCAAAACTCCTGATGCTCCTTGGATTGATATCGTAACATCACCCTTTGCTGTATTCGTAAATTCATCTGCGAAAGCAGCGGCATTTTTATACTCCAGTTGCGATAAATACGCATTCACTTTTAACGAATCGGCAACTTCGTTGTTGATCCACCAACGCTTGTCTTTCTTCGAAAGAACAAAACTACTGTCAGCCGGATAATCAAATCGCACATCTGTTATCATATCTTTCTTCAATCGCAGGAACGCTTTGTCACGCCAATCATCGAACGATCTATTATAGGTTGATTGTAGAAAACCTTCCACTGCATATACTTCATCTTCATTCGCTAAGCGAACGTAGCTGAACACACTACTGGGATTAAACTGTCCATCAGACGATTGATTATATCCAATTCTGCCGATGTGAACATCTGCCAAAAGCTCCTCACCTTTCCAGATTTTTACATGTGTATTCGTATCTGCAACACTATATTCTTGCCATTTTTCTTTTTTCCGTGTTATCAATCGCAAAGGTTTCATTTGTACAAAACTTGCCAATGCATTACTTACCGCTCCTTGTTCGGTGGGAGCGGTGCGGTTGTCCATTTTAGCGATCCATTTTTTTTGATCGCGAATCAGTTCAACCTGTTTTCCATTCGGTGCATCAGCGTCTAATGTCAATTTGGTGACTACCGCAGTATCGATTTGAACCAACTGCGCCTTCATGTTGCTCTGTAAGCGCGAAGACCGAAAAACTTTTGAAAGAACAAATAAGGCGGCCAGACCGAGCAGCACACCTGCTAATATTTTGTTGTTGAGCTTCTTCATTTGATCATGTCATTTTAGTTACCACGTTTCACTCATCCATTGGTAGCGCTTCATTTTATTGCGTTGCGCACGATAGATACCATATCCAATCGCTAATAGAATCGGCAATAAGAAGTTGGTATACTTCAGAATTACTTTTGTGGTGTCTTCCAATTGCGCGATCGGACGCGATACCGCACCTTTCGTACGCAACTCAATTAATCCGGTATCATCCGACAACCAATCAATTCCATTGACCAATAAATTCACATTATCCGGATTCAATTTTCTCACCTGCTCGCCCGAACCATTGATGGGAAAGTCTCCATCGCCAATCACCACCATCTTGGAACGCGTGCTGCCAGCCAGTTTACCCTCCACCGCTGCCGCCATGATTAATCCACTCTCCGGAAAATCGTTTTGTGTCCAGCGCTTTTGAATGTCAAAATAAACAGGAGCCTTGGCGCTACTTGATTGCTCAGATGAGAAAGCCAACGGAATAAATCTTCGCGTAGTATCGCCTGTGTATTTGATGGAGCTGGCAAATTGCAGAATGACGCTTTCCAATCCTTTAACAGTTGGATGATTCGCAAACCGCGCAACCACCGGAATGTAGGGGAACTGAATTTGTTGTTGCAGCATCCCAAAGGAAGTCTGTTGCTGCATGGTGACAGAACCACATTTCGTATCGAGCACAAAATTATCTTCTACCTCAACACCTTTTGCCTGCAGCCATTTTTCCAAACCTGTGCTGACTGCATTACCGGACGCATATTGAAAATTTCCATCCACACGATTGATTGCCACCATCACTCGTCCGCCTTTAGAAATAAAATTTTCAATCTTTTGAAAATGGGTTGTCGGAATACTGTCAGTCGGGCGAATGATGACCAACGTTTTGGCATTGGCCGGAATATCCGTGGAATCGCTCAACTTCACTTCTTGCGTAGTGTAGAGGATATTTAAATTTTCTTTTGCCTCGATCATCTCATTCAAGGAAGGTTCTCCATGTCCTTGTAAAAAGGCGATGACCGGTTTTTCTTTCACCGATAACTTCTTGATGGCCGTGGATAATGCATACTCCATAGCCGCACCGGGTTCAATAAATGGAATCACTTCTTGATCCGAACCCAACAATACCAAAGCACCCATAAATGCCTTTTGCTGTTTCATCTGATCTTTCTCACGCACGTTAATCATGACCGTGCGAATTCCATTCTTGTTTGCATCCTGTTCGATGGATTCTTTTTCACCGGGGTTGATAAATTCATACACCACCTTACCATCTGATCGGTTGGCATACTCAATTAACATCTCCTGGAAATCCTGACGCGTTTTAGCAATATCCGGAGGAAGATTTTGCGAGAAATACGCTTTGATCGTTACCGGGTCTTCGAGATTATCCAACAAATCAGTAGTCGCATCACTGAGCGTGTATTCGTGATCCTCCGTTAAATCAAAGCGCGCATGAAACTCGTTGCTAACCAAATTGAAAGCAACGATGATTAAAATCAACAAGCCAGTACTGGCAAATAATTTCTTGTTCATAATCTTTATCGATTAAGAGAGGTTTCTTTTGGTAAGTGATACTTCCGCTAGCAATAAACCGATAGCCACCAGCGAAATGAAATAAATCAAGTCGCGTGTATCGAGTACGCCCCGCGAAATACTTTCGAAATGGGTAGATAAGCTGAGGATATTGAAGAGCTCCCCTACTATGCCCTGAAAATTGTTGGAGAGCACGCCAAAAATGATGTGAAAAAACAAACCAATCAGCAGAGCGGCCAGAAAAGCAACAATCTGATTGTTGGTGATGCTGCTGGCATACAAACCAATGCTGATGTACGAAGCGCTGATCAGCATCAATCCAAGATAGCCACATATTACTTCTCCCTGATCTAAGTTACCAATGTTCGCAAGCGTGATCACATAAGGAAGCGTAAACAACAGAGCAATCGCTACGAGAAGAAGAGTAGCCAAAAATTTTCCCCACACTACCTGACGGTCGGTTACCGCTTTGGTCAGCAACCACTCAATCGTTCCCTGCTTCCGCTCTTCTGCCAACAAGCGCATGGTGAGTGCCGGAATAAAAAAGAACAGCGACCAATAGGCGATGTTAAAAAATCCACGCAACGTGGCCTGACCAATTAAAAATATATCGTTGCCAAACATCCAGGTAAAAAAGCCGCTGAATCCTAGAAACAGCGCTAACAAAATATAGGCGATGAGCGAATCGAAAAATGATCCCAACTCTTTTTTAGCAATGATCCATACTGCGCGCATATCAATTCATGGTTAAGTTTCTGAATACATCTTCCAATCGGGTTTCCAGCGGGATGAGTTCGGTGAGCACCCAGCTTCGTTCGGCACATAATTTGAAAACCGCACGCGAAGAAGATTGCCCCGGCTTGCTTTGAATTTCAAATCGCTGCATAGCAATGTCGGCTAGTTCTACTTTGTCAACACTCGTCAGTTGTTGCAATGCCTGCTGAATTTCGTTGGCATTACCGTCTTCTATGCGCACCTTCAGTAATTCCGTGCCAGTCGCTTGCTTGCGCAATGTTTCTGAAGTGCCATCGGCCACAATGCGACCTTTGTTAATGATCAGAATGCGATCGCACGTAGCTTCCACCTCCGGCAAAATGTGAGTACTCAAGATTACTGTCTTCTCCTTACCAATCTCGCGGATCAGTTTACGTATTTCAACAATCTGATTCGGATCGAGACCTGTGGTGGGCTCGTCTAATACTAAAATTTCAGGATCGTGAATGAGCGCCTGTGCCAAACCCACCCGCTGTCGATAACCTTTCGAAAGTTCACCAATCTTCTTGTGCTTCTCTGAATTAAGACCACACACGTGCACCATTTCACGGACACGCTCTTCGGTTTTGCTTGCATCAACACCTTGTAAATCGGCACAAAAGCGGAGGTACTCAATCACCGGCATATCCAGATAAAGCGGGTTATTTTCCTGCAGGTAACCAATGTGTTTTTTTACTTCATCTCCGGCATCCTGCACATTTTTTCCGCCAATAAAAATGGAGCCATCGCCTACAGAAAGGTAGCCCGTAATCATTTTCATCGTGGTACTTTTACCCGCTCCGTTGGGGCCTAGAAATCCAAGGATCTCTCCGGTCTTTACCTCAAACGATATGTTATCTACAGCACGCTGCGGGCCATATCGTTTCGATAGGTTTTCAATCTTGATATCCATAAAAAAATTTAATAAAGTGGCCTTGAAAGAATTTTCAATCCAAAATTTTCGAGGTGCAAAAATAAATTTTTCAGGAAAAAAGCAAAGCGGTGGAATATTTTTTTGTTCGCACTCATGCTTAAACAATAAAAAAGGCCTGTCGTGAAACAAGCCTTTCTAATGTTAGCTGGATATTAATTCTATTGAATCCACTCAAAGCCGGTGAAAGGCACGAGTACTTTAGGTATCTTAATTCCTTCCGGAGATTGGTTGTTTTCCAGAATAGCTGCCACAATTCGCGGAAGCGCCAAAGCACTGCCGTTGAGTGTATGCAGCAGTTGTGTTTTGCCTTCTTTGTTTTTGTAACGCAACTTCAGTCGGTTAGCCTGAAAAGTTTCGAAGTTACTTACGGAGCTAACTTCCAACCAGCGCTGCTGTGCGGCAGAAAATACTTCCATATCGTACGTCATGGCTGAATTGAAACCCATATCGCCACCACACAATAATAATTTGCGGTAAGGCAATTCTAATTTTTCCAATAAGCCTTGCACATGCCAACTCATTTCTTCTAACGTAACGTAAGAATTTTCAGGCTTCGTGATTTGTACGATCTCCACTTTATCAAATTGATGCAAGCGGTTCAGACCTCGCACGTGTGCGCCCCAGCTTCCTGCTTCTCTGCGAAAGCATGGAGTGTAGCCCATATTTTTGATCGGCAGTTGTTCTTCATTCACCATCACATCTCGATATAAATTGGTGATGGGCACTTCTGCTGTGGGAATAAGGTACAAACCGTCTTCATTCACAAAATACATTTGCCCTTCCTTGTCGGGAAGCTGACCGGTGCCGTAGCCAGAAGCTTCGTTCACAACGATAGGCGGTTGCATTTCGATATAACCGGCTTTTTCACCTTCACTTAAAAAGAAATTAATCAATGCTCGTTGCAACTTGGCTCCTTTGCCTTTGTACACCGGAAATCCCGCGCCAGCGATTTTGATCCCTAAATCAAAATCAATGATGTCGTACTTCTTAATTAACTCCCAGTGTGGTAACGCACCGTCATGCAATGTGGGAATCGTGCCGTGTTCATAAGCTACCAGGTTATCTTCCGCGCCTCGCCCGGAAGGAACTTTAGCAGCCGGTACATTGGGTATTTTATAAAGTAAATCGGTCAGCTCTTTGTCCAGGACTTTTAGTTTCTCGCTATTCTCTTTGGCTGATTCTTTTGCCTGAGCAATGCTGGTGCGAAGGGCAGCCGCTTCTTCCTGCTTACCCGCTTTGATTAACTCACCGACTCGCTTAGACTCTGCGTTTAATTTGGTTTCCTCGTCTTGCAGTTGGGTTTGCAGCGAACGCTTGGCCTTGTCTTTTTCTACCACCGCTGCCACGATCGCTTCGGCATCTTTAAAATAGCGTTTGGCCAATCCTTCAATAATTCTTCCTTGTTCTTCGCGTAATACTTGTAACTGCAACATACTTTATAGATTAAAGCGCAAAAATAGCCAATAATTAGTGTGGCTGTTTGATACTAATCAAATTTTGCTTTATACTTGCATCATCATTAAGGCTCTATCGGGCCATCTTTCAATAAAAGTCTGGTTCTTTACTTTCTTCTTTAGTTATCGAATTATAAATAATTTTTGACCTCGCTGTCAGGCAGCGGTTTAAAACTTCAAGTTTTGTCTTTAACCAACCTATCTATATTCATTCTGCATGCACACAATTGACGAACTCAATGACAAGCTCATTTCCGAGCTCAAAGAATTGGCCGAAGGCCTCGGTATTAAAAATGCCAAGAAACTGAACAAAGAAGAACTTGTATCTAAAATTTTAGGGCAACAGTCACAGCCTGCGGCTGAAGCCAAAGCGGCACCGGCAGCAAAAAAGACAGCCGAAGGCGGTGAGCCCGAACGTAAAATGCGCCCGCGCAGACGCGAAAATGTTGCTCCACCAGCATCATCTCCTGTAGCAACAGAAAAAGAAGTGTCGAGCGATGAAATGTTAAAGAGCCTCGACTTTGAAGTAGATCCAACCGTCACCAGTTTTGAAGCGCCCGCAGAATCGGAAAACAGTGCAGAGAATGTGCAACCCCCGATTGTAAACGAAAACCGGGAAGAGCGCCCCGAGCGCCAGCACCCCAACCAGCATCCGAATCAAAACCCCAACCAACAGCAACAACAACCGCGCAAAGAAAATCTGGTAAAAGATTTTGATGGTGTTGTTTCCAACGAAGGTGTCCTTGAAATTATGCAAGATGGCTATGGCTTCTTGCGTTCCTCTGATTATAATTATCTGGCCAGCCCTGATGATATCTATGTGTCACCTTCTCAAATCAAATTGTTTGGTTTGAAAGTGGGCGATACGGTGCGCGGTCAAATCCGCCCGCCAAAAGAAGGCGAAAAATATTTTGCTTTGTTGAAGGTAGACAGCATCAACGGCAAAACAACCGAAGAAATTCGAGACCGTGTTGCGTTTGAATACTTAACACCACTCTTCCCGGAGCAAAAGTTAAAACTGAGCACCACTCCGGACAACATGAGTACGCGTATTCTTGATCTTTTCTCGCCTATTGGGAAAGGTCAACGCGGAATGATCGTGGCGCAGCCCAAAACCGGTAAAACGGTGTTGTTGAAAAACATCGCCAACGCCATAGCCGAAAACCACCCGGAAGTTTACCTGATCGTATTATTGATCGATGAACGTCCGGAAGAGGTAACAGACATGGCGCGCAGTGTTCGGGCCGAGGTAATTGCATCTACTTTTGATGAGCAAGCCGAGCGTCACGTAAAGGTGGCAAGCATTGTATTGGAGAAAGCCAAGCGAATGACCGAGTGTGGCCACGATGTGGTGATCTTGTTAGATTCTATCACCCGTTTGGCGCGTGCTTACAATACCGTAGTTCCTTCATCCGGAAAAATTCTTTCCGGTGGTGTGGATGCGAACGCGTTGCACAAGCCAAAACGATTCTTTGGTGCGGCCCGTAAAATTGAAAATGGCGGTTCACTCACCATCATAGCAACTGCATTGATCGACACAGGATCTAAAATGGATGAGGTTATCTTTGAAGAATTTAAAGGAACCGGTAACATGGAGTTGCAGTTGGATCGCAAGCTTTCCAACCGAAGAGTGTATCCTGCTATTGATGTACCTGCATCCGGCACGAGACGCGAAGATTTGTTGATGAAAGAAGAAGAACTTCAGCGCGTTTGGATTTTGCGCAAATTTATGGCCGATATGAACTCAGTAGAGGCAATGGAATTCTTACAATCTAAAATGAAAGGCACTCGTAACAACGAAGAGTTCCTTATTTCGATGAACGGATAAACTTTAATCAATTGAATTATGGTAAAGCGTGCTGTTTAAACGGCACGCTTTATTTTTTTCCAGATACCGTGATCGACACCTCTATAATAATGAACCAGTCCTACATACGCGGCTGCATTCATCATCACAAACTGAAAAGGAATACCAATAAAAAAGGGAAGCTTGCTTCGATGTCTGAGGCACACACCTGCCAGAGCCAGCGCATAGGTTGCAACTTGCAAAGCAAAGAATAGCTGAAACATCCAATTGCCTGTGGTAGCCAGCACATACGTGGACAACAACAAAAGTGGAAGAATAAATGGAACTACTGCCCACCGCAACACCCGATGAGAGATCAGCAGATAACTCAGCCAAGGATGTTTGAATGCATTAAACAAATGGGCATAATTTACTATTTCGCGAAAGCCACCGGCACAAATCCGCACTTTGCGTTTCCATTCTTCGGCCATGCTGGAAGATGGCTTTTCGGCTGCCCATGCGTTTGGTTCATATACTACTTTGTAACCGCGCTCTACTATAGACAGCGATAAAGCAAAATCTTCGATAATCGTTTGTGAAGGCAACTGCACAAACAATTCCTTTCGGAAAGAAAATAACTCTCCTGCAGCGCCTACTACTGAGAAAAGATGACTGTCTGCCTTTTTTAACAAAGACTCATATCGCCAATAAATTCCTTCACCTACACCGGCTCCCATGGCTAGCACTTTTTTCTCTCCCGCCACTGCACCCACTTTCGGATCGCGATAGTGTTTCATAATTTCATTCAGAGCCTCGCTGTTGAGCATACTGTTAGCATCCGTCAGTACAATGATGGACGCGTCAACTAGCGGCATGACTCGTTCAATGGCAGCTCGCTTTCCTTCACGCTTCGATTCATGGAAAACCGTGAGTCGGTCATATTGCATTAGCACATCAGCCGAGCCATCGGTAGAGCCATCCGTAACAAAAACAATTTCCAGTTTTTCTTTTGGATAGTTCAATGCCAAGCTGTTGGCGATTTTATCCTCCAAAATCGACCGTTCATTATAACAAGCTATCACCAATGCTACTTTTTCGCTACTCATGTTTTTTTGAAATTGGTGAATCGTTTAAGTATTAATCCCAACAATACATAGCCGCCATAGGCATGAACCACAATTGCACATAATAAATAAAACGCTATTTCCATTGTTTGAATTGGTTGTTTTGAATAGACAGAAGCATTTAAACTACTCCCATTTTTGATTTTTATTTCCCAATCTGAAACAGAAGTGTCCATAGTTTTCTTGCCAATCATTCAAATGTAAAGGCCTATTTATCGAAAACTGCGGTTTTTCGACCAATTGGAGGCATCATTCGGTTAACAAAGCGATTTCATAGCCTTAGGCTGATACTTGCACGCGCTTTGCATGAATGGATTGTCAAATGAACGCAAACTCCCTATTTGCTGACAAACGCCATGAGATTCTAAATATCTCACGGAAAATGATTGCCGCGCAAGAAGAAAGTGCGGTAACAGAAAGTTTGGCAGAAGGGCTGTGCAACTTAATGCACTATGATACCATGGCAGTTTACCTGACCATGCCGGATGAAAACCTCTTGTGTCCCATTATTGTGCAAGGTCCCAGCATTGCAAATCCTGATTTAAGTACTTGGTGCATTCCTTCCGGAAGAGGAATAATTGGAGCAGTGTTGGCAACAGGTGTTGCTGAGCGAATTGAAAATGCACATCTGGATAAACGCTCGCATTATCCATCGGATGTAAAAATGCGCCTTGAACAATTGATGGTGTTTCCTCTAAAACAAGGAGACAAAAGCTGGGGGGCATTGGTTATTAACCGAGTTTCGGAAGTAGCCTTTTCAAATGATGAATTTGAAATTGCTGAGTTCCTGGCATCATATGCTTCGCTTGCACTTAATAATACCACCCTTATTAAAAAGCTACGCGAGAAAGAGCAAGCACAAACGACTGTTCTCAAAGCTATTCCGGATTCTATCTTTCGCATTCGACAAAAAGATAATCATCTGTTCGTCATCAGCAAAAGCGGCAAAGTTCGCCCCATTGAATCCATTGTGGAAGAACAACTTGTTGGCATTTATCACAGAAGTTTCTTAAAATCCCTTGCTACCCGAGAACTCGTAACTTTTGAACATACCTCGCAGTACAAAAATCAGCAACTCTTTTTCGAGGCTCGTATCGTTTACATGAGCGATGACGAATGTTTGGCCTTGGTGCGTAACGTTACCGAAGCCAAAGCCATTCGCAAAGAATTACAAAAATCAGAAGCGCTTAAACGCATTATTGTTGATACGATTTCGGATGTGGTTATCACCGTAGATCGCTCGGGAGTGATTTTGTTTGTAAATGAAGTTGCTGAAAAAATTTTTGGATATACGAAGCAGGAGCTCGAAGGCAACAAACTCGATTTGATTATTCCGAATTATCTACGTGCGTTGCACGAAAAAGCGATGGCGAATTATGTAGCTACAGGAACTCGCAAACTTCATAGTTGGATCGGCCTTGAATTGCCCGGATTGCATCGCGATCAACACGAAGTGCCCCTAGAAATTTCTTTCGGTGAAACCAAAATAGATGGCGAGTATATTTTCAGTGCCATCATTCGCGATATATCGCTTCGCAAAAAAGAAGAAGCAAACATTAAGTCTACCTCTGCCCGTTTGAGCAGGCTACTGCAAACGATGCATGCTGGTGTACTAGTGGAAGATGAAAACCGAAAGATTGTATTGACCAATCAACAGTTTTGCTCGATGTTTGGAATTCCTGCCACTCCGGAAATGATGGTAGGTGCCGATTGCAGTCAGTCGGCCGAACAAAGCAAAAGTTATTTTACTGACCCGGAAGGTTTTGTTACACGCATCAATTACCTGTTGACTGAGCGCAAAAATGTATCGGGCGATGAGTTGACTTTAGTGGATGGCCGGGTGTTTGATCGTGACTATGTGCCTATTTATGTGGATGAACTATACAAAGGCCATATGTGGGTGTATCACGACATCACGGCCCGTAAACAAAATGAAACGGAGTTAGTAAACGCCAAGAAGGAAGCGGAAACTTCCATGAAAGCCAAGCAGGAATTTTTGGCACACATGAGTCATGAGTTGCGAACACCTATCAACGGTGTGTTAGGGCTTGCCAATCTGATATCCGCATCAGAACTCAGCGCAACCAACAATCAATACATCAAAGGCATTCGGGCCTCGGGAGAACATTTGCTTTCACTGATCAATGATATTCTGGATCTGGCTAAAATTGAAGCTGGCAAACTTCAGATTATGGATAAGCCTTTCAGTTTAAAGTCACTGATCAATACTTTGATAGACGGTTTAAAGCCACTCGCCAACCAGAAGGGCATTAAACTTTTGGTCTCCCTAGATTCCACAATTCCTAATTGGTTAATTGGAGATTCCGTACGTGTCAATCAGATTCTTTTAAATCTGATTTCGAACGCTATCAAATTTACCAGCAAGGGAAGTGTAACACTGGCCTGCATGGCACAAAAAAGAGAAAATGATTTTCTGATTGAGTTTACTGTGCGCGACACCGGTATCGGCATAGCGAAAGATAAACTTGACAGTATTTTCGAAAGCTTCACGCAAGCGAACAGTCAGATTTCTATACAATATGGAGGCACCGGATTAGGCCTGAGTATTGTAAAAGAGTTGTCTTCGCTCATGAATGGAAATGTGCTAGTAGATAGTGAGCTTGGTGTAGGATCTTCCTTCGTGGTTCTCTTACCATTTATACAGGCTGAAAATGTAGATGAAGACATGGTGCTTCCTGCTAGTCCATTCAGCACTCTGTGCTCATTTAAAAATAAACGGGTACTCGTAGCCGAAGACAATAAAATCAATCAGCTAGTAGTGCGAAGCACACTAAATAAATGGGACCTGGATGTTACGCTGGTAGAAAACGGGTTAGAGGTGTTGGAGCAGTTACAGAAAAAAAAGTTTGACTTAGCTATTCTGGATGTTCAAATGCCCATCATGGATGGATTGGAGGCAACACGGTTGATACGTACCACTTTGGCCTCGCCTGTGTGTGACATTCCAATTATGGCTATGACTGCTTCTGTGCTTTATGACCCAGAACAACGCGTGAAAGAAATTGGCATGAACGAATATATCGCGAAGCCATTCAAAGTAGAGGAACTTCATGCTAAGATCAGCAAACTCTTGTCGGTGGATACTAAGGTTGAGCCCAAACCGAAAAGAAAAACACCATTTACAAATAAATTGATTGACTTAAACTATCTCCATCAAATTGCTCCCAATGATTCTTCTTTTGCAACCGAAATGTTAAGTCTATTCGAAAAGCAATCTGTAGACTTTTTAATTCGGGCAAAATCCAACTTTGTGTCTAAAGATTACGCTTCATTGTCGAAACTAGCTCACTCCTTCAAACCGCAAGGAGCTTATTTGGGCGTGCCTGAATTAAAAGAAATTACCGGCCAACTGGAAATTCTTTCGCGTGAAGGAAAAAACATCGATGAAATGGCCAAACTACTGGCACAAGCGGAAGTTTTGATTGAAGTAATGAATAACGAAATCCCCTCATTAAAATCTAGAATAAAATGAAAAACACCTCTATCCCCAAACCTTACTTACTCGTGGTAGACGATGAGCCAGCCTTACGTTTATTACTCGCAGCCTATTTCAAAAAACAATACGAAGTATTATTGGCAGAAAATGGATCTCAAGCATTGGAAATGCTCAAACTAAGCGAACCACAAGCGATGGTGGTGGACATTTCTATGGATGGCATGGACGGTCTATCGCTTATTCGTGAGTTGCGTGCTTCTACGAAATGGCACCATATGCCAATTTTAGTTCTCTCCGGAAATGACACCAGCAATGATCGCATTGTAGCGCTGCGTGCCGGAGCGGATGACTATCTGGTAAAGCCTTTTAATCCCGAAGAACTGGAAGTGCGATTAGAAAATATTCAAAAGAGAGTTGCATCACTAACCAAAACAAACGTATTATGATAACCTGCGCCATCATTGACGATGATAACATGTCGCGCTTGGCATTGGAAACACTGACCAAGCGTGTACCTTCTATGGAACTAAAAGGTTCTTTCGACTCTGCTGTAGATGCTCGTTATTTTCTACAAACCAATCCGGTCGACTTAATTTTTGTGGATGTAGAAATGCCTGAACTATCCGGTTTGGATTTTATTCGTACGCTTACGAAGCGGCCTGAAATCATTATTTCCTCATCCAAAGAAAAATATGCACTGGATGCGTTTGAAGTAGAAGTTGCCGACTTTTTACTGAAGCCGGTGTCCCTCGAACGATTTTTAAAAACCATGAATCGAATAGAGAGTAAATTTGCTGCCACCGCTAAGCCGGTTAATGGTAGTTTGTTTGTGAAAGCAAATAATCAGTTGATTAACTTAAGTCTTTCCGCAATTAATTATGTGGAAGCCTATGGCGACTATGTAAATATCTTTACTGAAAAAGATCGATATATTGTTCATGGAACCATGAAAGGAATGGAAGCCAAACTTCCAAGTGATGAGTTTGTTCGTGTACATCGATCGCACATCGTACGAATTGATAAAATAAATGCCATTGAGGAAACAGTTATCATCATTGGGAAAAAGCTGATTCCAATCGGAGACTCGTATCGCAATGTGTTGATGAATCAATTGAGTTTTCTCTGATCTTTTCATCTAAATTATCGAATGATTAGTCGATAGAAGCATCTGCTTTGTCGAACAATTCGCGTGCGCCTGGGTGTGCCTGCTACTTTGCGGCTCATAAACTAAGCAACCCAAGTAGCATGAAAAAATTATTGGTACTCTTTCTATTGGTACTTTGTGCCGCGTGCGTAAAAGAAATAACGCACGAAGTTAAACCTGATGCCGCAGGCATCACTGTAGCCAACTTTAGCTTCGCCACCTCTCAGCCGGTGACATTTCAAATCAATACACTCGATAATCACGATATAGCACTTCGGCATGTACCCCTCGAAGTAGGGTTTATGTTAGACGGTCAGTATGTTACCTTAATGACCGGAATCACCAACGAAAAAGGTCAATTCCAATTTCAAAATACAGTTCCTTCCTATATCGAAGAGCTATTGGTACGCACTGATTATCCTAGTTTACCCTCTGAAACGATATTACCAACAAATGTAAATTCAACCATTACCATAGGAGGAAAATCATATCAGGCCGCTAAAAAAACTTCAACTACTACAGGTCGCGTAGAAGCTAACGGATTTACTTTCTTAAGCTCATTTGATTCCAACGGTGTGCCGAATAATCTGGAGCCTGTAAATGATTACATCGCTCAAGACTTGCTAGATATGATCAACACTACGCTGCCGGAACGTATGCCCGTGCCCACCAACAATCCACAATATTTATCAACTACTATCGATACCGATACGAAAATAACCAGCCTGGCAGAAGTGTGGGTAACATTTGTAACCGAAGGTGCCGGCTATCGCAATGCATTGGGTTATTATACCTACCCATTAAACTCGCCTCCGACCACCGTAGCTGATATTCAGGAAATGAAGATTATTTTTCCGAATGTGTCGCTACCCGGAAGCGGAGGTAATCTGGCCACGGGTAGCAAAGTGTCATTGGGAGTGTTTCCTGCCAATACCGGCATTGGTTGGTTCTTAATTCCGAATGGTTGGAATGGATCTACCGTTACATCGCAACCTGAAATAAAATATTCGACCAAAAGTTTAAATACGTATACCACGGCAGCTTATCAACAGCAAACAGTTCTTCTCCGTGATGCCAATCGTGAAATTATTTTGTTAGGCATGGAAGATCTTTCCCGCCCCAGTGGCGACAACGACTTCAATGATGCGGTATTCTACATCACCGCCAATCCATTCACATCGATTGCCACCGATAATTTAGTGGACACGAAAAAAACCGTTGGAACCGATACTGATTCGGATGGCGTCATTGACCGAAACGATAAATATCCAACTGATGCTACCAAAGCCTTTGATGTGTTCACACCCGGAGCAGGCATTTATGGATCACTCGCGTTTGAAGATTTATGGCCCAACAAAGGTGATTATGATATGAATGATCTGGTAGTAGACTATAACTTTCAATTGGTTACCAATACGGCCAATGCCGTAGTTGAAATGCGCGCCAATCTAATAGTTAAGGCTGTTGGTGCTTCTTACCAAAATGGCTTTGGTATTGAATTGCCGATCGCGCCAAGCAAAATCGCTTCGGTTACCGGAAACATGCCGCAACGAAACAGTATTAAACTATTACCAAACGGAGTGGAGGCAAACCAACCGACAGCCGTGATTATTCCATTTGAAAACACCTCTTCACTTTTTAATACCGCGGCCTACATCAATACAAAAGTGGCCGAGGCGTATGTTACACCAGTATCACTCAACTTGGTGATTACTTTTACCGAACCTATCAAGATGACTGACCTGGGGTACGTGCCTTACAATCCGTTCATCTTCGTGAATGGGGATCGTGCACGCGAAGTACATCTTGCTGATTTTACTCCAACTGCATTAGCCAGAACCACCTTATTTGGAACGATGGCTGATAACAGCCGCCCGAATGAGAATCGGTTTTATAAAAGCACGAATAATATGCCATGGGCCATCAACATTGCACTGCCGTTTGAATATCCGCAAGAAGGCAAAGCTATCAATCAGGCTCATACAAAGTTTAGCACCTGGGCACAAAGTGGTGGGCTGACTTACAAAGACTGGTATAAAAATCTTACAGGTTACCGGCAGAATACCTATATCTACAAGAAGTAATTTTCAGTCCCCCCACGTGAAAGTCCGGCCAATTAGGTCGGGCTTTTTTTATGTCTGCCAAAGAAAGGTATTAATCGAAAGCTCTAAGGCATTGGTCTAATATCGGGAAATACAGCCTGCCAGCGAGGTAATTTTGATCATCCAAAAAGTCAAAAAATGCGATTGATTATCTTTTTTATCCTTCCGGTGATGGGCTACGGTCAACTAAATAGCCCCGATGCCATCAGTTCAGAAAAGTTGCGCATCGAGGCACTTTTGGCCAACGAACAGGCATTGGATTCGCTTACTGAAAACGCGATCAAAAACTCTTACTACGTAAAAAGTTTTGAGGGTGAATTGGCGCAGCAATATGAAAATGTGATTCAGGAAAAAAATAAATGGCTGAACACATTTCGCTTTGGTGTCAATTTTCTTTCGATCGCCACCACAACTGTGAATAATGAGAGTGTGACAACAGCCGGTGTGCTACCTAACATCGGTTTCACACTCAGTCTCGATCCGGAAAAGTTTATCAATCGCAGAAGCTATATCCGCGAGGCAAAACAAAGCATTGTGCGCTTTGAGAATAAAGTGAAGCACGAACGCAGACAGGTGCGCGATGAAGTTCTTCGCTTGTTTTATCAATACCTCGAAGCACTGGGGGTAGTTGAGCTACGTCAAGATGCCAACCAGACACAACAGCAATATTGTACGGTGATTGAGGAGAAGTTTAAACGAGGCGAAGCGCGCATGGAAGAAGTGTTGCTGCATCAAAGTTCGTTGGTGCTCACGCAAGAAACGCTGATGAAAGCACAACTATCTGCCCGCAAGTTGCTGCATCAAATCCAAATTTTTACAGCTGACTCCGAAAGCGATTTCAACTTTCAGTCTAACAATCGTTGATCTATGGATGTCGTTGTTTCCATTCTTCGGATGCTCCTGCAGCATCGCATCAAATTGGTAGTGATCCCGATGATGACGATGGGGTTGATTTATTACTTCTCTAAGAATACACCTGATCGTTTTAAAACGGAGTCAAGGTTGTTTTTAAATCTGCAGGAAAGCAAAGGCATGAGCTTGAGTGATGAAGACCTGAAGCAATATCAGGTTCACACCTACTTTCAAAATATCATTGAGTTACTGAAGTCCAAAAGAAATGCTGAATTGGTTCAACTGAAACTGATTCGCAAAGCGCTAGAAGGAAAAACTGTGTTTAGTACCGGAGCTGAAATATTGCAACCTCATAGCGAAAAGGTTTTAGAACGAATTACGCTATTGGAAAAAACGAAAGGGTTTCTTCAACCGAAGGAATTTCCGGATAGCCTGATGCTACAGTTCTTACGATTCCATCGAATCAATACCTCGCAATTGCGGGATTTAATATTGGCCTATCGAATTATGGACAGCCACTTTATCAAACTGGAAATCAACGAAACATCTCCGGGTCGCGCGAAAGCTTTGGCGGATTATTTTATCGAAGCCTTAATAGATGAAAATCGCTCGCTAGCCAAAAACAAAGTAAAAAGTCACAAAGACATTATTGAAAATCTCTTACGCCAATCGAAAGCAGACCTCGATGCGAAAATAGACCGACTCGAAAAATATAAAGTAGACAACAGCATCATCAATCTGGGCGAACATACCAAAGCGATTGTAACTTATCTCGTGCAATTAGAAGCGCAGCGTGCCACGCTGCTTACGCGAGTCCAAGCCGGCAAAACCGGAAAAAGTGAAGTAATCAAAAGTGTACAGCAAGGCAATGAAATATCATTAGACCTCAGCACGCATCAGGATGTCATTCAATTAAAAGAGCAATTGAAAATAATGAATCGTGAAATGCTGAAGAAATCATTTGGGACGAATTCATCAGCCGATCTTACCAACGTTCAGCAAAACATTGAAAACACCAAAGCGCAAATACAAAGCAAACTACAAGAGCTGTCGCGCAAAACACCGTATGATCCCAGTCGAGTGCAATTGGATTTGGTGAGCCGCTATGTGGCGTATGATTTGGAATCAGAAACTTCGGAAGATATGATTCGCATTATCAATGAAGAGATCCAGCGTGTCACAAAATACTCTGCTCGCTTTGCGCCTTATGAATCGACCATTGGCGCTTACGAACAGGAAATCAGCACCGCACAAAACGCCTACCTCGTATTATTGAACAAACTGAACTTAACTCAATCCATGGAATATGGTTCGGGTGAAAATGTGATTGAAGTAGTTGATCCTCCCTTTCTCCCCACATCGCCAGAGCCATCGAAGCGAATGATTTTAGTGATTGCCGGTGGCTTTGTCATGGCGTTGCTCATGGCTGGTGTGCTCATTCTGATTCAACTACTGGATGCAACCATTACCAGCGTAGAAAAATTAGAACGCACGAGTAGCTTGCCCATTCTGGGCGCTATTCCAAAACAAAAAGAAAATGCCAGTCCGGATTTACTGGCAGGCATTGACTTAATCCATCAGATTCAAATCGAGAAAATTGTTCAAGGTATCATATCGAAACCAACACGCGTAATTGTCATCAGTGCAAATCAACGTGAAGAAGGAACAGACTTGTTGGCAAAGCAATTGGGTGATAGCCTTCAAAATCAATTTACGTCTGTTGGATTGATTGATGCAGATTGGACTTCAACACAAAAAGAAGGATTTGAATCGATTCATGAACTTGTAGGTCAACACAGTTTGCAAAAAAATAAATTGGCTGTGCGTGAATTTATTCAATCTCAACTTGAACGTCATCCGGTTTTGATTGTGGTGGCACCGCCCATTGGATTAAGTACCGATTATTTGTTTTGGTATACCAACAGTGATGCCATCGTGCATACGGTTCGTGCCAATCGTCTTTATACCAAAGTGGATCAACGCATCGAAAAAGAAATTGTGGCTCGTCAAGAACAGTTGCGCGGTGTGGTATTATTTCAAGCAGATATCGAAAACCTGGAAGACTATGTAGGTGAAATTCCGAAAGAGCGCGGTAGCCTTCGTAAAACACTTAAAAAAATTATTAACCGAGATTTCAAATGATTGTAATTCAAATTCTTTTTACTTGTCTGGCTGTTTACCTAACCTTCTATAGTTTGTATTGGCTATGCCTGACACTGATTGGTTTTTCGCATCGAAGCTCGTCTTACAAAACAGTTTCGGCACACACACCTGAAATACTTTTGATTCTGCCGGCTTACCAACCGAGCGAACGCTTCTTGGATGTGCTGGACGCATTGCCCAAAGCCATTCAAAATAGAAACATCAAAGTATTGGTGTTACTTCAAGATGCAGATGAACGGTATTTTCACTATGCCAGTGCCAAAGGTTTTATCACCATTCAAAAATCTTTCTCACACCTCTCCGGCAATTCGTACCAACATGCGCTTCGCTTCATTACACAGTGGATTGAAGAACAACGCATACGCGGAACATGTCATCCGGAGTTCGTCATGCTGATTGATAAGGACAACGTGATTGCTCCTGATTTTTTTGATCGGATTGCACTTTACCAATTTGATCAATTTGATATTCTTCAAGGTGCCAGAAGATCAGTCGCTACTTCTACTACCATTGCATTTTTCGATCACTTGTCCGAGCGCCTGAACGACTTGCTTTATCGGAGTGCTAAAGAAAAAGCGCATCTACTGATGGAGATCAGCGGAAGCGGTGCACTGATTGAAACGGATTTATTTATTCGCTGTATTCATCAATTAGATTTACATGCTCCCGGCTTCGACAAAAATTTTATGGTGCAGTTGCTTACACAAGCTCGTCCGGTCAAAGCAACTTTCTTACCTCACTGTGTTGTCACAGAGGAAAAAACAAGTTCCATTCAAAATCATAACCCACAGCGCATTCGTTGGTTTGGCGAACAATATTATAATGCCATTCATCATGCCGGAACTTTGTTGCGTGCGGCCATTCAATACAGAAGAATTTCTGCACTAGACTATTGGGTAACATTGTGTCGTCCGCCACGCTCCATTCAAGTGGTCATCTCACCTATATTATGTCTTGCGGAGTGCGCTTATTACTGGAATATGAATGAGTGGCCTGTTGGATTACCGTTGTTCTCTTTATCGTGGTTGGTTTTACTGATCGCTATTCTGGCATTCTTAATGCATGAGCAAGCCTTGTTAAAAGCTACATGTTCAATCGGTAGTTTAATCAAATTAGCTTATTGCAATTTTTTCAACGCGATCAAAAGTGTGCGTGCCGAGAATAAGGGAAAGTTTATTCACACTACACATCATCTGTAATGGAACTAACCTATTCCACAGCCAACCAAACCAATCGCTTCATTCGGGGGGAAGGCCGACTGCCGGAGTTGGCGCAATGGCTGATATGGATTTTTGTTTCTTTATCGGTTAGCTGGCTGGTCTATTCATTTACATTCAAGGCCATTGCAGGCATTCCGGTAATTCTCATTGCTCTTCCGATTGGTGTGGCGCTTTTGTGGCGAACAGATATTGGATTGTACTTAATGTTGTTGCTCGCTTTTACCATCAGCGTATTCAATCGCTTGTTTGAAAATATTCCGATGGGCATTGCTATGGATGCCATTATTGGTGTGATGATGTGCGGCTTACTCTATCGTGCGCAATATCACCGCAACTGGTCTGCATTTCGTACACCGATTAGTATTGCAATTGTCATGTGGGCCGGAATGAATATTATGGAGCTTCTCAATCCGGTTGCACCTTCACGCACTGCTTGGTTTTATGTCGTTCGTCCTGCGGTCGAATACATGATGTTGTATTTCATTGCTTATCAAACGCTGAACACGCCTGCTAAACTGTTTCGTTTTTTTTATAGTCTGATTGCATTCAGTATCATCTCCGCGCTATGGGGAATCTGGCAAGCGACCTTCGGATATTTTGCGTGGGAATATAATTATGTCGCGAGTCACGATTTGATTCATCTCGTTTTCAACTATGGAAGATGGCGTGCCATTGGCTCTATTGGGTCGCCTTCACAATTTGGAATCATCATGGCATTCATGTGCGTGTGTTGTTTATCACTCGCGTTTGCCGCTACCAGCTTTTGGAAAAAAATTTGCCTGTGGATGGCCACTGGAATTACCGGGTTAGCAATGGTGTACTCAGGCACGCGCTCGGCTTATGTAATCGTGCCGATATTTTTAATCGTGTGGGTGGTACTTTCTAAAAACCCTAAGATGTATTTTATGTTGTTGCTGGGAGGCATCGCAATGACAATCATCATTGTCACACCCAGCAATAATTATCACATTCAGCGTATTCAATCTACCTTTCAGCCTTCCGCTGATGCTTCGTATCAAACGCGTGCTAAAAACCGCAGCATGATTTTTCCTTGGATCGTTAATCATCCAATAGGCGGTGGTTTAGGTTCTACCGGTGTGTGGGGTCAACGATTTTCACCCGGTACGTTTCTCGCCAACTTTCCACCGGACAGCGGATTGATTCGTGTAGCTGTGGAACTTGGCTGGATCGGACTTTTCTTTTTCCTGTACCTCTATTATCGCGTGATCATTTACGGCAGCAAGGCCGTGATGAAAATGAAAAACGCAAATTATAAATCGATTGTGGCCGGAATCATTGGTGGAATTGTTGCCCTTTTGATTGTAGAATGGGGACAAGAAGTAGTGGGTGTTTTCCCGATGAGCATTTTATTCTGGCTCGTGCTCGCCATTCTCTTTCGCGCCATTCACTTTGATCAAGCTGAAACCTCTCAACCATGATTTCCTTTCGCAACCGAATTTTCTCTTTGTCCAACATGGTGTTGGAATTTGTGTTGGGTATTGGGCTAACGATCTTCATCACGCGCTTCTATTCGCTGGAACAAGCCGGGCAGTGGTTTTTATTCATCGCCATTTTTGCATTGGCCAGCAGCATGCGCGATGCTTTGGTGCAATCCGCATTGATCAAAGGAATCAATCACACTGAAGATGTTTCCGATGCAAGTCACTTGAAGACCAACAGTGGTATCATGTTGTCAGTTGAATTCATAATCTGTTGTATCGTTTTGGTGTGCGCTTATTTTAGTTCGAGTGAATGGTCGTATTTATTATTGTATTATCCGGCTTATTCGTTTCCCAATGCCGTAATGCGCTGGCTGGTTTACTACTTGCGCGGCAAGCTTACACTTGCTCCGATCTTCATAGCTAATGGCTTGAATGCCATTATTCAGTTTATTGGCTTAATCATCATTGCTCGATTCAATCTTTCACTCCATCACATCATCATTCTACTGGGAATTTCCAGCGGTGCAACAGCTTTGTACCTGATTCGATTTGTTTCTGTTCTGCAAATCATGGCTAGCAAACTTTCCAGCGAACAATTTCAACTGATCAAACAACTTGGATTTGTAGCCGCGGGGCGTGAGGCTACCGCTGCAGTTTCGACACGCATTAGTTTATTCATCACCGGCTCGTTGCTTTCGTTGCAACACACTGCCCTACTGGGCTTATCGCAACGATTTGCGCAGGTGGCGCTATTACCCAATAATTCGTTTCAATCGATTCTCTTTCCATCGCTGGTGCAGCATTTTCAAAAAGGCAATCTGGAACAAGCGCGAAAACAATTTCACGAATCGATTTCACTGCTACTTGCATTCACGCTCCCCGTTTCGTTGATCGGGATTTGTTTGTCTCCTACCTTTCTCAAATTAGTAAATGGTGCGGCTTATCAACACGCGTGGATCTATTTATCGGTATATGTGTTTATCGCTACGTGCATCACCCCATTTGGAACTGCATTCGGAAGCGCCATGACAGCGTGGGGCAAACCTGAGGTAACATTCAAAATCGTTTTCGTGAATAGCACTATTACCATTATCCTCACTTACATCTTCATTAAAACCATTGGCGCGTTTGGGGCGCCTCTTGCTTTTTTGTTAGTAGAAGCCGCAGGACTGATTCAGGTAAACTACCTACTTAAAAAAATCTGTGGCATTCATCTACGTCATACGCTCGAATTGATACCCGGTCATTATATCAATGCATTCCAAAAATTGAAACAACAATTTCCAACCTATCATTTTTTAAAAAAATAAAATATGCATACTCCTCTCATTTCCGTAGTAGTATCTACGTTCAACCGAAAAGAATCATTGCTGCAAACGCTGCAAGGCTTAGAGGCACAAACGTATTCACGAAATTTATTCGAAGTTATTATTGTGAACGATGGCAGTTCTGACGGCACTGAAGACATGCTGAAGAATTATGCAGCCGCCACACCACTTGCTTTTCGTTTTGTGTCGCAACGCAATGGCGGACCGGCAGCCGCGCGAAACAAAGGAATTGCTCTGGCTAGTGGAACCTGGATTGCTTTTACTGATGATGATTGTATACCTGATACAAATTGGCTGCAATCTATCTATACAACTATTTCAAATACCAATTGGATTGGCATCCAAGGAAGTACGTATACTGATCGCGATCGGATCACACCACTCACGCATCAAATCGATAATGAAACCGGAAATCGGAGTGTGCCGACATGCAATGCCGCATACTTGCGAAGCGCTTTGCTGGAAGTTGGCGGCTTCGATGAACTATTTCCGTTTCCACATAATGAAGATGCGGACTTAGCGTGGCGCATTCAGCAGATTGGTATCATTGGATTCTCGGAACACATGCGCATGTATCACCCGCCTCGTGTCGATGCATTTAAAAAAGTAGCGAAACGCATGCGTATTTTAGAAAGTGAATTCCGACTCTATTATAAAAACAAAAGCAGCTATCAACTCCATCGCGCCAGCTCTGCCTGGAAGAATATCTATTGGGAGATAGGTTGCAAAACACAATGGTACTACTTGAAATCCAGACTTAAATTCTGGAGAGAACCCAAGCTACTTATTCAAGGCATTTCGCTTACACTGATTTGGTGGTACGATTTAATCCGTCTCTTCCCTCAATTCAAAAAGAGCGCCAAAGAAAACGAATTGCTCTTTTCGTAGGAACTTATATTAGATTTTGTTCTGTTGTAATGGATTACTCCATCCGCTCAAAAGATAACTTTCATACAAAAGAAAAAGCTACTCATCGCAAAATGAGTAGCTTTCATTACACGCCTAAAAAAACTTATCTTCTCTTACAGGATTGGTTTATTCGAAGCAGGCTTAACCCATTTATTCAAGGTAGCATTCCAAATGCGAACCACCTTAGCCGGATTTCCCACCGCCACAGAATAAGGTGGAATATCGGTCATGACAACTGAGTTTGCCCCGATGCGACAATATTTTCCGAGCACCAATGGTTCTCCATTCTTTTTGCCCATAATCACAGTACCTGTACCCACAAAAACATCTTCTTCTAAAATAACAGGCGCTTTCGTAGATGGATGATGATGATGCGGTTTATCGGGACCGATGCCATGGTGCATGCCTAGTATACGAACATACTGCGAAAGCCCTACGTGCTTGTGTAAGGTAATTGGTCCAATCAAAACACAACCGATACCGGTATGAACTTCATCTTCAATCATTACATCGCCCATGCCATTATTGATCACCACGCCATCTTCAATGCGTGAATACGATCCTAAAGAAAATTTATTAAATGGCACTAAGTCGAGTCGCGAGCGCCAACTGATGCCCCTCCGAAAATATTTTGGAAAAATAAAAAGGCACCAAACAAACCAACGCACCTTCGACTGGTACGGCCTCCTTCTGAACAAAATGGACAAGACTAATTTCTTAATCATTGGATTTTCCTTGACGAATGATTTCAGATTCATATACTTTTAAGCTACATGTAATTGAATATACTGTGCGAATTGGTGTGCTCGGTCTTTCCAGGTGTTAACCTGTGCAACGGTTACTCGCTTATCGCGGTCAGCGGACACGGATGGAATCGAAGCCTGTGCAACGAGATTTTTAAATTGTTCCGCTGTATACGCCACATGAACCACATGGTTTAACTCGTTCAAGACTGTGGGGTTAAAGTTGGTAGTCACTACCGGTTTTCCTGCCGCCAAGTATTCAAATAATTTTAAAGGATAAATTCCCTCACTTACTTCATCCACTAAAAACGGAATGATCGCCACATCAAATCCTTTGACAACAGACGGAGCTTCTTCATGAGCAATCGGACCAATGAAGTGAATGCGTGGATGCTGCATCGCAACAACGGGCACATAGTTCGTTTCAACGGGTCCGGCCATCACCAATTCAAAATCAGGAAACGATTCAATTAGATTTAACAACAATTGAAAATCAATTCTGCGCTCAATATTTCCGAGATAACCAATGATCTTTTTACCACGTGTGGGAATCGCATGATGTATTGGCAAGCGCTCATCCACAGCTTGATGAAATAAATTAAAGTTAGCGCCATTGGGCACCAGATAAACCTTAGAAAATCCGCGCTCAGTAAATTGCTTGCGCAATGCCGGTGCGGTGGTGATAATTATTTCTGCATTACTGGCCGCTAACTGTTGAAGTGCCTTGCCATGCTTCAAAGTATATTCCTTCACCATGGGGTCGATGCAATGATAAACGGATGCACTGATGCGGGCTTTCAGTTTGTGCTGAAGTGTGGGATAATAAAATTCAAATGAGTTCACATAAATCACTGACTTAATTCCGGAACGTTTCAAAAAACAATTGACACGCGCGGCCACCAATCTCTCATTCCATTCTGTAAAAAAACGATGCACTCGCCCGGGAGGCAGAAAATGGGTTGGCCAAACAAAAGGCGTTGCCAGAATTGTAACGCCATCTATTTTTTTTGGAGACTGATTAAAATACGATCGAAAGCGCCATTGAATAGCAGGAGATAAAAATGATCTCAGTGCCTCCCAAAAATTATATGGGTGATCAATGTAAATCACCTCACTAGTTAGTGCTAATTCACGGGCGAGTTGCCACGGTGTGGATGTATATGCATCGTCATGCTTTGGTAACGAAAAAAAAAGATAGGGATGTGAATGAGGCATGAATGTTTAATTTAATAAAACAGGAGGGTTCGCCATTTGACCTAATCATGTGTGCGTGGTGGCTTGCGTTGACAGCACTCGTTTGTCGATACCTTGTAGGCGCTTATAAAACAAGTGTGCGTGTATGGCCTCTGCCGCTTCCGGCATGGCCACAATTTTAGAAGTATGAAGAAAAATCTCTTCTATTGTTTCGCGCACGTATTGGCCAAAGGCATGACGAAAACCAACAACAACATCCGCACTCAACTGAGGGCGGTTTTTAATTTGCTTCAATTCTTCGGATGAATAAATTACCTCATAACATTTTCTTCCGGATTCTACTTCCTTCGCATCCGTCCGACTGCTCCCGGTAATGATCATATTGCGGCTTAAGTTTTTAAATGGATTGCCGGATAAGATTCCGCTGTGGTAATCGATCAGCATAACCTGATCATGCGGATGGAGTTCCATCAGTTCCCGAATCTTGATCAATTGCTTCAGCTTAAACTGCAAGAGAGGCGCCAACCAAATTTCCAATCCTTTGGCTTTGCCAGTCCATTGGTATAAGTGTTGTATAAGTCGAGCTATTATTTGTGCACCCGTTGGAGATTGCAGAAGCCGTTTGCCAACGATCTTTGGTAGAATCGATTCCCGGTGTTGAAAAACTTGGGTATTATTAAACGAAGCACAAACCCGCTCCACTTCTTTATAATTTTCTGCTGTATAGATCAACAAGTCGGCATCGGGGCATTCGCGCTGACACGAAAGAATGAAATCATGGATCTGCTGCGGATGGTAATCGGTTACAAATGTGATGATCGCTTTCTTATTCATAGCGCTGTATTACTTCTTTTCCGGTTGAAGCTGATCGGTAGTAAATGTTAATTGTCGCGAACCGAACGCGTACTCCAAAAGTCGGGCTGTTTCTTTTTTGATTCGCTTCTTAAATGCTTGTAAAAGCGTGCCATCTTTGAGTAGTCTGCGCGAGCTAGTCCAGATTCGGGCGCGGTAGCTGCGCACCAATTTAATTTTGCCAATCTCACCGAGTTTTCTTCCCATGCGACCATCTTCGCCAAACACAACAAACGTGCGTGCTCCTTCCTGATTATCATAAACTCGGGTGACCGGCATTTCAAAACCTTTCACGGCCAAACCTTCGGCCACACGAAATCCAAAATTGGCTCCTCGCACATTCAAAAATTCTCTGCGCCATCTTCGGCATTCAAACAAACTTTCTGCAACCAATTCATACAAGCCCAATTGCCATCGAGATAAGCGCGCTGCGGGTGTGAAGCTGTAGTTTCCGTACACACAAGTAATCGATGGGTTCTTCACCAACGGATTAACCATTTCTGAAATCCAATCGGGAGGATACAACGAATCACCATCCCCGCACAATTGATAGACTCCTTTGGAGGCGCGGAGTCCGGCCAGGCGAGCGTGCGCGATGCCTTGTCGCTTTTCGTGAATTACTTTCACTCCCAACAAATCCAAAATCTCTGGAGTGCGGTCGGTGCTATTATTATTCACAATGATTAATTCACACTCATACGGCACATGCATCTTCGCGAAAGAAGAAAGCGTGCGCACAATATTTTTCTCTTCATTCCATACCGGAATTACAATCGAAACAATCGGCTCGGAAGAATGGAATCGCATGAGCCGCTTACGCAAATGCGCCAGTTCTTCCAATTGCATCAGTGAAAAATGTGCTTGGGCAAAATCATGCTGACTAACCCAGCCGGGAACTTGAAAACGATTATGAATCATGGCGCAGGTAATTAAATTTGTAACCGATGGTTGGAGAATGAACCGAGTTGAAAAAATTCCAACGGAGGGCTTGTATAAAGGCCCATGCGTTTTTAACTCTGAACTCAATCAAATTCTTGAATAAGTGTTTTGGAGTGGCGATACCTAAGAAGAAAATCCAAAACAGAATCAGATGTGGACGGCTTGAATATTTGCGCATAAACAAAATCCGGTTACGCGTAAGCAAGTAGCTTTTCAAATCACTTAACCTTCCTACCGATTGTGATTCCTTATGATAAAATTTGGATTGTGTATCCACGGCTATTTGGTAGCCGGCTCTGCGAATTCGTTCGCTCCAATCGAGCTCTTCGTAATACAGAAAATAATTCTCCGGCATCAGACCAATTTGGTCAATCACTCTGCGGGGCACCAGCATCGCAGCACCGTGTGCATAATGTGTCAGCGACATACCAGCCGGTCCGGACCTCGCTTCGGTTATGCAATGGTTTCTACCGGTAATCTTGTCGAGTGCTGTAAATCCTGCATACTGAATTTTTTCAGGCTGATCATGATAGTGAATGGTAGGGCAGATGATACCCACACACTGAAACTGATTGAGAAGATCAACCATGCGCGATAAAATATCACTATCAAACTCGGTGTCATTATTAATGAAAAACAAATATTCGCCTCGCGCTGCATGCATGGCCAGGTTATTGCCTCCGGCAAATCCAAGGTTACGCTCGCTGCGAATGAAATCAATCCAAGGAAATTGCTGAGTCAATATTTCTTCCGGATTTTCAGCAGAGCCATTGTCTACCACAATAACTTGATGCGCCTGACCATATACGCGCTCAATGCTTTTTAACAAAGCGATGGTTTGGTGGGTCGTGTTGTAGTTCAGTGTGATGATTGAAACTGATTCCATGCGTTGTTGGGTTGATTGAGTTATACTGCCAATTTGAGTTGCAATTCATAAGGAGCCTCGGCCGGCAGTGTAGCGCGACCAATGCTGTGATAAATAAATCCGAGAGAAGCCATCTTAGCCGGATCAAATAAATTTCTGCCATCGAATACCAACGGAGTTAACAATTCATACTTCAGTTTTTCAAAGTCCGGATTTCTGAACTCATTCCACTCCGTGCAAATCAGCAATGCGTGGCAGTTGTGTGTAGCTTCGTAGAGGTCATTCGCATATTGAATGTTGGGTAAAACGCGCTGCGTATTTTCCATTGCAGCAGGGTCGTAGGCAACTACACTCGCACCGCGTTTTGTAAGTTCATCAATCAACCAAAGAGCGGGAGCCTCGCGGATATCATCCGTGTTAGGTTTAAACGCTAATCCCCAGCAGCCAATCTTTTTTCCATGCAGCGATCCCATTTCCGCTTCCATGCGGTCAATCATCTGTTTGCGCTGTCGTTTGTTTACATTCATCACCGCATCCAAAATCTCAAACGAATAATTGAATTCGTGGCTCGTGAAAGAAAGTGCTTGCACATCTTTCGGGAAACAACTTCCACCATAGCCCAATCCTGCATATAAAAATTGATGACCAATTCGGCTGTCAGATCCAATGCCTTTTCTTATTTTCTCAATGTTAGCTCCACTGCGTTCGCACAAGTTGGCAATCTCATTCATGAAGCTGATCTTCATAGCTAAGAATCCATTAGCCGCATATTTCACTAACTCAGATGAACGAGGATCCATAGATAAGATCGGATTACCATTGCGGACGAATGGCTCGTAAAGTGTTTTCATGATTTCTTCTGCGCGTGGGCTCGAAGTACCAATCACCACACGTTCGGGTTTCATAAAATCTACTACAGCCGAACCTTCGCGTAAAAATTCCGGATTCGAAACCACATCAAAATTTTTACCAGCTTCCAATCCGGCATTCTCCAACAGCCGTGTGATTTTATCGGCCGTGCCGACCGGCACAGTGCTTTTGGTAACTAGAATTTTGTATTGCTGCTTTAATACAGGAACTAATTGCTCGCAAACGGAAAGCACATAGGAAAGATCGGCAGATCCATCCTCTTGCGGTGGCGTGGGTAGTGTTAAGAAAATAACATCGGCATGTACTGCAGCCATTTTCAAATACGTAGTGAATTGCATTCTGCCATCGCGCACATTGCGTTCAAATAATTGTTCCAAGCCGGGCTCGTAAATTGTTAATTGGCCGCTTTGCAAACGCACTACTTTCGCTGCGTCAACATCCACACAATAAACCTGATTACCCATTTCTGCAAAGCAAGTGGCACTTACTAAGCCTACATATCCAGTTCCAATAAATGATAGATTCATATTTCTTAATTTATTTTTAGTTGTTATACATTTTCTTTTTGAAATAAGGCGGGGATGGTGCGCAGCACGAGTTGAATGTCTCCTAGAAAAGAATAATTCTGCGCATAGTGATTATCCAATTGAATTCTTTCTTCTTCTGACATGGCACCGCCTCTGCCGCGCTTGGTTACTTGCCACAAGCCTGTAATTCCTGCAGGTCCTAAAAATCGTTGAGCGCTTACATCGGCCGTTAACTTCTCAGCTTCGTATAGCGGCAAGGGACGATTGCCAACCAGCGACATATCGCCTCGCAACACGTTGATTAATTGCGGCAATTCATCCAGACTGGTATTGCGCAAAAATTTTCCAAACGGTGTAATCCGCGGATCATCTTTGAATTTGAAAAAAGCAGCTTTCGATTTTGCTTTGGCGGACTCCCATCGCTCACATGAATAAGAGCCATCGGGCATCACTATTAATGTGCAAGCTGCTACCGGCAGATGATTGCAATGTTCGCATCCATCACTGGTGGTTTGCACCGATTCATATTGATTGAGATGTGCCAGATCTTTTAGTTTCGAATCAGCATTGGCGCTCATGGTTCTAAACTTGATCAGCTTGATTCGCTCATAGCCCATACCCGCGCGATACGAAGAATAGAATACAGGACCCGGAGATTCTAACTTAACAATGATAGCAATCAAGATCAGTATGGGTGCTAAAATCAGCAGAGCCGAAGAAGAGGCGAGAATGTCAAATATTCTTTTCATTTAATTAGTGTTTTCGTGTTGAAGTTTATCATGTCATCAAGTGATCGTAGCTTTTTGCTGTGCTTGATGGTTCAAAAGTAGATGGTCGAAAGGCGCTCAGATTTTCTATTCGACTAAAGCAGCGAGGTATTAGATCAATGGCTCGTTCTTTAAGACTAACCCAGTTTTGAGTTTAGGCCTGCTATTTTCTGGTACAACACTTGCAAAAGGTCTGTATAAATAAATGCAACAATTCCCCATGAATGCATCTACTCATACCAAACTTCTAATTTTCAATCAGCAAGAATTTTATGCAACCATCGGAGATGATGCGGGGCTTGGAAAAGAAATTTTAGCAATCGCATTAAACGAGTTACCGGCTCGCATCCAAAACATCCAAAACTGCCTAAAACAGCCAGAAACGAACTTATTGCGAAGAGAAATTCATGATTTAAAAGGCATCGTAGGCCTCCTCGGATGCTCCGATCTACACCACCAATTAAGCTCGCTAAAAACAATTGGACAGCAGATTAACTCAGATCAATTAACCGTATTACACGGCCTGATTGAAAGGCTAAAGATGCTGGAAAAAGATCTAAAGCTTTTCTCAAAAATGGAACATTAGTCTTAAAATGAGATAATTCATCTACACCTAATTAATACAGTCTTATGAAAACCGCATATGTAATTGACGACAACGTGAGCTATCAAAAAATAATCAGCTCTCATTTAAACCAACTTGGCTTTGAGGTAAAATCTTTTTTATCGGCCAAAGAATGTTTAAAGCAACTAAATGAACCTCCTCATTTGATCTTGCTCGATCAGCATTTGGGCGAAAACGAATTGGGCCTCGATTTCATTAGAGATATAAAAGAAAAGGCGAGTGAAACACCCATCGTATTTCTTTCGGCTGATAACGATGTATACACGGCCACCAAAGCATTGAAGATGGGCGCCTTCGATTACATCGAGAAAAATGGATCTGCGTTGGTTCGTTTGCGCACCGCTATTGACAACATACCCGAATATCTTAAAAAAGTAAGACGTCAAAAGATGATGCGAATGGTGGGCGTGATTACTGCGATTGTAATTACTATCGGAGCAGTTTTGTTTTTTTTACTGAACTAAGAAAGTATTACGATCCCTTCTTTTCATGAAAGGCCCCTTTAAACTCAGGGTCTTCGTATCTTTTTTGCCGATCAATTTCGCGGGCCATGTCTTGCGCCTCTTCATAGGGTGTTTCGGCAATTTCTATATGCGGAGGCATCAAACGCACCGGAATTTTCTCACGAATAATCTTTTGAATTTTGTCGATGTGATATTTCTCGGCTTCGGTTACGAGCGTAATGGCTTTACCCACTTGTAAGGCTCTGCCCGTACGGCCGGTGCGGTGTACATAATCTTCGTACACAATGGGCACATCAAAATTGATCACGTGCGACACATTCGTAACATCGATGCCGCGCGAAGCCACATCGGTGGAAACTAAAATACGCAACTCGCCTTCTTTGAATTCATTCACCGCATTGATGCGACTGTTCTGGCCTTTGTTGGAGTGTATCACTTTCACAGGACCGTATCCTTTGCGATCTAAAAATTTAAAAATCTGATTGGCCGCTTCTTTCGTTCGTGTAAAAATCATCACACGATTAAAAACCGCATGATCTAATAATAGATGCTCTAGAAAATTAATCTTCGTGCGACTGTTGGGAACGAAATACAATTCCTGTTCTACCTGTACCGATACAGTGGCAGGTGGAGTAATTTCAATCCGAACAGGGAATTCTAAAAATTCTTGTGAAAGTCGCTCAACACGTTGCGGAAAAGTAGCCGAGAAAAGTAAGTTCTGTCGCTTGTTAGGTATCACTTCAAAAATTTTGCGGAGCTGCGGCATAAAACCCATATCCATCATAC
>PJQF01000186.1_pt1 | contig 32315 bp, 28 predicted proteins | sample 1503741 | NCBI WGS metagenome assembly PJQF01 (sample SAMN07775949, study PRJNA414020) | Biofilm metagenome, whole genome shotgun sequencing project. | isolation source: biomolecule (vanillin) treated reverse osmosis membrane biofilm | place: India: Nagpur | collected 2017-03-21 | reverse complement strand
GGTAAGCAGTCATTTCGACTGTTTCCCTTGGGAACGGGGCGCACTTTAATGGGAGAAGAGTTACGTGTCAACAACGGATCTGAAAAAATTTCTGCTGTACTTACAGATACTTGCGGCACAAGCACGACATACCACGGCTCTTCGGGGTATTCCGGGGTGAGTTTCTCCCCTACACCCTCAGCAAAAGCGGCGTGTCCGTGCACGAAAACCGGGACGTCGGCCCCCAGCGTAAGGCCCAGCGCTGCTAAGCGATCATGGTCCCAACCGAGTTGCCATAAGTGATTCAAGCCCAGCAATGTCGTCGCGGCATTTGAGCTGCCACCACCGATTCCGCCGCCCATGGGCAAAATTTTATCGATCCAGATATCGATGCCCAACGAACAACCGGATTGTTCCTGAAGTTTTTTTGCTGCCCTCACGATGAGGTTGCTGTCGTGGGGCACGCCTTCGAATTCTGTGTGCAGTTGAATCACGCCGTCGTCGCGTACGGCGAAGGTGAGTTCATCGCCGTAGTCGAGAAATTGGAAAAGCGTCTGCAGCTCGTGATAGCCGTCTTCACGACGACCGAGAATGTGCAGCATCAGATTGAGTTTTGCGGGGGAGGGCAGGGTCAGTTTTTCTACAGTCACGTTATTGCCCCAGCTTGCGCGGTTGCCAGTCCTTGATCACCAGCGTGACGTCAAGGTCAGTGCCATGCAGCTTGATACGCTCCGGCAGCCAGTAACCGCCCTGTTCGGTATAGCTGAGGTATTCGACCTGCCAGCCATCCTGCTCCAGCGAGGCGAGGCGGCTGTCGCCATTAAGGCTCAGTCGACTCTTGCTATCGGGCGCGGGCAAGCCACGCACCCACCACACCAGGTGCGATACGGGCAGCTTCCAGCCAATCTGTTCTTCAAGCAGCGCTTCCGGCGAAGTCGCCTCATAGCGACCTTGGTTGGCCACTTCGAGGCTGACCTGACCCGGGCGACCCGTCAGGCGAGCGGCGCCACGGCCCAGCGGGCCCGACAAACGAATGTCGTAGTAGTCCTGGCGTTGCAGCCAGAACAAGGTGCCGCTGCCCGAGTCCTTGGGTGCGCGAACCCCGACTTTGCCTTCGATCTGCCAGCCATTGATGCTGCTGAGCTGATCCTTATGCTGTTTCCATTGCGCCGGGTTGCCCTGGCCTTCAACGGATTCACGTGTGCCTACGCCCGCGCAACCGGCGAGCAGGGCAATAAGACTGAACACTACAACGTGGCGCAAGAACATAAGCTTAAAGGGTCTCGGATCCGGTCAGGCGCTTGATGGTGCCGCGCAGGATGGGGCTTTCGGGTTGTTCCTTGAGGAATTTTTCCCAGATTTGACGTGCTTCGCGCTGCTTGCCGTTGGCCCACAGCACTTCACCCAGGTGCGCCGCGACTTCCTGATCGGGGAAGCGCTCCAGCGCTTGGCGCAGCAAGCGTTCGGCCTCATCCAGGTTGCCCAAGCGGTAATTCACCCAGCCTAGGCTGTCGAGTACGGCCGGGTCTTCCGGGTTGAGTTGGTGCGCTTGTTCGATCAGCACCTTGGCTTCGTCGTAGCGCGTGGTGCGGTCAGACAAGGTGTAGCCCAGGGCGTTGAGAGCCATGGCGTTGTCGGGGTCGCGCTTGATGATCAGGCGCAGGTCTTTTTCCATCTGCGCCAGGTCATTGCGTTTTTCCGCCTGCATGGCACGGGTGTACAGCAGGTTCAAATCGTCGGGGAATTGCAACAAGGCTTGTTGCAGCAGTTTCCAGGCGCGCTCGCCCTGATTGTTGGCCGACAAGGTCTCGGCCTGGATCAGGTACAGCTGGATCGCGTAGTCCGGCTCGGCATCGCGGGCCGCGGTCAGGCGTTTTTCCGCCTCATCAGTGCGCCCGTTACTCATCAGGATGTCGGCCTGGCGCAACTGGGCGGGCAGGTAGTCGTTGCCGGGGCCAACCTGAGCGTATTCGAGCAGGGCAGCTTGTGGATCGTTGCGTTCTTCCGCGATACGGCCCAGGTTCAAGTGTGCGGAGTCCACATGGCTTTCACGCTCGATCAGCTCTTCCAGATAGCCCTTGGCCTCATCCCAGGCCTTGGCCTCCAGGCATACCAGCGCCAGGGAGTAACGCAGCTCATCGTCGTCCGGGTATTGCTGGACCAGATTGGCGAACTGCACTTTGGCGTCCTCCATACGGTCCTGCTCAACCAGCATGCGCGCATAGGTCAATCGCAGGCGTTTGTCGTCCGGGTACTTCTTGATGCTTTTTTCCAGCAGCGGAATGGCTTCCTTGCCGCGATTGAGATTTTGCAGCAGGCGTGCACGCAGCAGGATCGGCGCAATCTCGCCATCGTCCGGCGGGTTCTGTTCCAGCAGCTTCAGCGCGGCGTCAGGCTCGTCGTCCTGTTGCAGCAACAGGGCCTTGCCGAAAATCAGTTGGCTGTTCTTGGGATGCTTTTGAAGCAGGCGGTCGAAACTCTTCATCAGGCCATTGCGCGTGTCCTGGTCGGTGTCGGCAGCCGACAGCGCGAGGAAGTCGAAATGGGTATCACCCTTGCCTTGCAGGACTTTCTCCATATAGACCATGGAGTCGTCATAGCGCCCGGCCCGCGCCAGTTGAATGGCTGCGGCACGTTGCGCCTCCAGATCGTCCGGTGCGTTTTTTGCCCAGATCAGCGAGGTATCCAGCGCAGCCTGATCGGCTCCCAGATACTCGGCGATGCGAAATGCGCGTTCGGAGATGCCTGGGTCCTGGGTGTTGATGGCCTGGGTCACATAGTTATCCAGCGCAATATCGAAGCGGTTGCGCTGGCCAGCCAGTTCCGCACTCAGCAGGCTGAACACCGTTTCTTCACTGAACGAGGAATAAACCTTGGGCTTTTCAGGGGCGGGGGTGCTGTCTTCCACCGGCGGCGTACCGTCCGGCGACACGGGGGCCAAGGCCTGGCAGCCGCTGAGGAAGACAAAAGCAAGGAGCAACGCGGAAGATCTATTCATATAGGAAGAGGACGACTAACCTGCGGTCGGATCATCATGACACAAGCCTTCGGCCAAACATAACCGAGTCTCAATGCAAGCCTTTATAGGCATAACGAATTAGGACAATAGACGACGGTGGTTGTTCTGGATCTTTCGAAGTAGGACAATTGTCGGCTTCCCGACATCATCAGCGATATTGAATGGCCTTCCTTGCACTCGGTATTAACCACAAGACTGCTTCTGTAGACGTGCGCGAGCGCGTGGCGTTTACGCCCGAGCAGTTGGTTGAGGCCTTGCAGCAGCTCTGCCGGCTCACCGACAGCCGCGAAGCTGCGATCCTTTCGACCTGCAATCGCAGCGAGCTTTATATAGAGCAGGAACATCTTTCAGCGGATGTCGTCCTGCGCTGGCTGGCCGATTACCACCATTTGAGCCTCGACGACCTGCGCGCATGCGCTTATGTGCACGAAGAGGATGCGGCAGTTCGTCACATGATGCGTGTGGCCGCTGGTCTCGATTCGCTGGTGTTGGGCGAGCCGCAGATTCTGGGCCAGATGAAGTCCGCCTACGCCGTGGCGCGTGAGGCCGGTACCGTTGGTCCGTTGCTGGGTCGGCTGTTTCAGGCCACGTTCAATTCTGCCAAGCAAGTGCGCACTGATACAGCCATCGGCGAAAACCCGGTGTCCGTGGCATTTGCCGCCGTCAGCCTGGCCAAACAGATTTTCAGCGACTTGCAGCGCAGCCAGGCCTTGCTGATTGGCGCCGGCGAGACCATCACCCTGGTCGCCCGTCATCTGCATGACCTGGGTGTAAAGCGCATCGTGGTCGCCAACCGCACCCTGGAGCGGGCCAGCATCCTCGCCGAACAATTCGGTGCCCACGCCGTGCTGCTGGCGGATATTCCGGCTGAACTGGTGCGCAGCGATATCGTCATCAGCTCCACTGCCAGCCAATTGCCGATTCTGGGCAAAGGCGCGGTGGAAAGTGCGCTGAAGCTGCGCAAGCATAAACCGATTTTCATGGTGGATATCGCCGTTCCCCGGGATATCGAGCCCGAAGTCGGCGAGTTGGACGACGTTTACCTCTATAGCGTCGACGATCTGCACGAAGTGGTCGCCGAAAATCTCAAGAGTCGCCAAGGGGCTGCCCAGGCTGCCGAGGAGATGGTCAGCACCGGTGCCGAAGATTTTATGGTGCGCCTGCGTGAACTGGCGGCGGTGGATGTGCTCAAGGCGTATCGTCAGCAGGGCGAACGGCTGCGCGACGAGGAGCTGCTCAAGGCTCAGCGTTTGCTGGCCAACGGCGGTAGCGCCGAAGAGGTGCTGATGCAACTGGCCCGTGGCCTGACCAACAAGTTACTCCACGCCCCCAGCGTGCAGCTTAAAAAATTGACTGCCGAAGGCCGCCTCGATGCGCTGGCCATGGCCCAGGAACTCTTTGCCCTCGGTGAGGGCGCGTCAGATAGCTCTTCGGATAAAAAACCGCAATGAAAGCGTCACTGCTCAATAAACTGGACGTGCTCCAGGACCGTTTCGAAGAACTGACCGCCTTGCTCGGCGATGGCGAGGTCATCTCCGATCAGACCAAGTTCCGCGCCTATTCCAAGGAATACGCCGAAGTTGAGCCGATTGTGGCCACCTACAAAAACCTCATGAAGGTGCAAGGCGACCTCGAAGGCGCCCAGGCGCTGCTCAAGGACAGCGACCCGGACATGCGCGAAATGGCCGTCGAAGAAGTCCGCGAAGCCAAGGACAAGCTGATCGCGCTGGAAGGCGACCTGCAACGCATGCTGCTGCCCAAGGATCCCAACGACGGACGCAACGTGTTCCTCGAAATCCGCGCCGGCACCGGTGGTGACGAGGCGGCGATTTTCTCTGGCGACCTCTTCCGCATGTATTCGCGCTATGCCGAGCGACGTGGCTGGCGTGTGGAGATCCTGTCCGAGAACGAGGGCGAGCACGGCGGCTATAAAGAAGTCATCGCGCGGGTTGAAGGCGAGAATGTCTACGGCAAGCTGAAGTTCGAATCCGGCGCGCACCGCGTACAACGTGTACCAGCGACCGAATCCCAAGGCCGTATCCACACCTCCGCGTGCACCGTGGCCGTACTGCCTGAGCCTGACGAGCAGGAAGCCATCGAGATCAACCCCGCGGACTTGCGCGTGGACACTTACCGCTCGTCGGGTGCCGGGGGGCAGCACGTCAACAAGACCGACTCGGCGATCCGCATCACCCACTTGCCGTCGGGCATCGTGGTGGAATGCCAGGAAGAGCGTTCCCAGCACAAGAACCGTGCACGGGCCATGTCCTGGTTGTCGGCCAAACTCAACGACCAGCAAACCAGCGCCGCCGCCAATGCGATTGCCAGTGAGCGCAAGTTGCTGGTGGGTTCGGGCGACCGTTCAGAGCGCATTCGCACCTACAACTTTGCCCAGGGCCGGGTCACCGACCACCGGGTCAACCTTACCCTGTACTCCCTCGACGAGATTCTCGCCGGTGGCGTCGATGCGGTGATCGAGCCCTTGCTCGCCGAATACCAGGCCGATCAACTGGCCGCGATAGGTGAATAAATGACCATCATCGCCAGCCTGCTGCGTGCCGCTGATTTGCCAGACTCGCCCACTGCGCGCCTGGATGTGGAATTGTTGCTGGCGGCTGCCCTGGGCAAATCCCGCAGCTACCTGCACACCTGGCCGGAAAAAATCGTCAGCAGCGAAGACGCTCTGACCTTTGCCGACTATCTCCAGCGCCGCCGCGGGGGTGAGCCGGTCGCTTATATTCTCGGCCAGCAAGGCTTCTGGAAGCTGGACCTGGAGGTCGCGCCTCACACGCTGATCCCGCGTCCGGAAACCGAACTGCTGGTGGAGGCGGCCCTGGAATTACTGCCGGCCACGCCAGCCAAGGTTCTCGACCTCGGCACCGGCAGCGGCGCCATCGCCCTGGCCCTGGCCAGTGAGCGCCCGGCCTGGAAAGTCACGGCCGTCGACCGTGTGCTTGAAGCCGTGGCCCTGGCCGAACGCAACCGCCAGCGTCTTCACCTGAATAACGCCACAGTGCTGAGCAGTCATTGGTTCAGCTCACTGCAAGGTCGCAGCTACGATCTGATCATCAGTAATCCGCCTTATATCGCCGACAGCGACCCGCATCTGGTCGCAGGCGATGTACGTTTCGAACCAGCCAGTGCGCTGGTTGCCGGCCACGATGGTTTGGACGACTTGCGATTGATCATTAACGAGGCGCCGGCCCACCTGAATGCGGGTGGCTGGCTGCTGCTCGAACACGGTTACGATCAGGCTTTGGCCGTACGTGATCTGTTGCTGAGCCAGGGTTTTGACGAAGTGCATAGCCGTCTCGACCTCGGTGGTCACGAACGCATCACCCTGGGACGTCGCCCGTGCTGACTGATCAGGAGCTGTTGCGCTATAGCCGACAGATTCTGTTGCAACATGTCGACATCGAGGGCCAATTACGCCTGAAAAACAGCCGTGCTCTGATCGTCGGGCTCGGTGGCCTTGGCGCGCCGGTGGCGCTGTATCTGGCCGCTGCGGGTGTGGGCGAGCTGCATTTGGCTGACTTCGACACCGTCGACCTGACCAACCTGCAACGCCAGATCATCCATGACACCGACAGCGTCGGGCAGACCAAGGTCGACTCGGCGTTGCGCCGTCTGACCGCCATCAACCCTGAAATCACGTTGGTTGCCCATCGCACCGCGCTGGACGCCGACTCCCTGGCGGCCGCAGTGGCGGCGGTAGACGTGGTGCTCGATTGCAGCGACAACTTCTCCACACGCGAAGCGGTCAACGCCGCCTGCGTCGTCGCAGCCAAGCCGTTGATCAGCGGCGCGGCAATTCGGCTTGAAGGCCAATTGTCTGTCTTCGACCCGCGTCGCGCTGAAAGCCCGTGTTACCACTGTTTATACGGGCATGGCAGCGACACCGAGCTTACGTGCAGCGAAGCGGGGGTGGTCGGGCCGTTGGTGGGGCTGGTCGGTAGCCTGCAAGCCTTGGAAGCCTTGAAGCTGCTTGCCGGTTTTGGTGAACCGCTGGTGGGCCGCTTGTTATTGATTGATGCCTTGACCACGCGCTTTCGTGAATTGCGGGTCAAGCGTGATCCCGGTTGCAGTGTCTGTGGGACGCAACATGGTTAAGGACGCGCCGATCGGTGTGTTCGATTCCGGGGTCGGCGGCTTGTCGGTGCTGGATGAAATTCAGCAACTGTTGCCCCACGAATCGCTGCTGTACGTGGCCGATTGCGGGCATATCCCCTATGGCGAGAAAACCCCCGAATTTATTCGTGAGCGTTCACGGCGGGTCGCTGAGTTTTTCCGCGAACGGGGCGCCAAGGCGTTCGTGATCGCTTGCAATACCGCGACCGTCGCCGCCGTAGCCGACTTGCGCCAGGACTATCCCGATTGGCCGCTGGTGGGCATGGAACCCGCCGTCAAACCTGCGGCTGCTGCCACGCGCAGTGGCGTGGTCGGTGTGCTGGCCACCACCGGTACTCTGCAAAGTGCCAAGTTCGCCGCGTTGCTCGACCGTTTCGCCACCGATGTGCAGGTGATCACCCAGCCGTGCCCGGGCCTGGTGGAGCTGATTGAAACCGGTGATCTGCACAGCCCGGCCCTGCGTCAGTTGTTGCAGGGCTACATCGAGCCGCTGCTAAGCGCCGGTTGCGACACGCTCATCCTCGGTTGCACCCACTATCCCTTCCTCAAGCCGCTCCTGGCGCAGATGCTGCCTCCCAGCATCATCCTCATCGACACCGGCGCCGCCGTGGCTCGCCAGCTCAAGCGTTTACTGGGCGAGCGCGACCTGCTTGCCCACGGTGATCCTGAGCCTGCGCAGTTCTGGACCAGCGGTGATGTGTATCACCTAAGAAATATCCTACCGACACTGTGGAAATATTCCGGAGTTGTGCGAAGCTTTGGCGCGTGAAAATTTCGTGAAATATCGCCATTAGACGCTGAACTTCTGGCACTGCGTAGGCTTCTATAGCCAGATTGCTTGTACAAAACCATATAACTTCGTTCGGAAAGGATGTTTCTTATGAAGCGCTTGTTCTGTTTGGCTGCGATTGCGGCCGCTGTGGTGGGACACTCTTTTTCGGCGCAGGCCGCCGGGCTTGAGTTTGGCCTGGGGGCCACCAGTGATTCGACGCTCACCTATCGATTGGGGCTGACGTCAGATTGGGACAAGAGTTGGATGCAAAGTGATGTCGGTCGCCTGACCGGCTATTGGAGCGGCGCCTATACCTATTGGGAAGGTGATGACCGTGCAGGCGCCAGCAGCCTGTCGTTCTCGCCTGTCTTTGTGTATGAATTTGCCGGTCAGTCGGTCAAGCCCTACATCGAAGCCGGGATCGGCGTGGCGGTGTTCTCCCGTACCAAACTGGAGGACAACAACATCGGCCAGGCTTTCCAGTTCGAAGACCGCTTGGGTTTCGGCCTGCGCTTCACCGGTGGGCATGAAGTGGGCATTCGCGCCACGCACTACTCTAATGCCGGGATCAGCAGCAATAACGACGGTGTAGAAAGCTACTCACTGCACTACACCATGCCGCTGTAATTCAAAACCTTGTGGGAGGGGGCTTGCCCCGATGGCGGAGTGTCAGTCGCGGAATTTTCCAACTGATCTACCGCTATCGGGGTCAAGCCCCCTTCCACATTGAGGTCGTCACTGGCCTGAGATCAGCGGTACGCCGTGGCGATTCCTTCGCGTTCGGTCAGGCACTCCGGTGCGCCCATCTCGAATTCCCGACAAATCAGCGGCCGACGCTCATAAATCGTGCACATCATCGTGTCCCGATCCAGCGCCGCGCACCAGCCGTCGTCCAGGCGCAGCATCACTTCGCCGCCCCAGTCGTCGGTGTCGATATAGCGCTCCGGCACGCCGGTGTCGGTGATCAACATGACTTCCAGCTGGCAGCAGCAGGCCGCGCACGTCGAGCAGGTGACGGTGGGCTCAGTGATTTGGGTGTGGGGGATGTTGGTCATAGGCGAGCAGTGTAAGGCAAGCCAGTCATTTGCGTATGAATGCTCTGACGGACGTCAGCGTGCCAGCCGGTGCAGCCCGACAAAAAGCACTGCCCAAAGCACTGCCAGGCCGGCCATTGTAGGGCCCAGGCCGTAGCCAAATTGAACATCGGTCAACTGGCTCCCCGCGTAGTAGGACAACGGCCCGCCCATCGCGCCCAGCAGTGCGGCACGCCACCACGGCCGCGCGCTCCAGGCCAGGCAATGGCGCAGGGTGGTCGCCAGCAATGCCCATAGCAGCATCAACCAGAACGGAATCAATGGCCCCGGCTCGCTGAACTGGAAAACCCCTACGGCGCGCAACAGCGTGTCCACTGCGGTGCCCACCAGCATCACGCTGATGATCAGTACACCGTCCTTGGCCCACGCACTTATCCACAGCAGGTGAACGGCCAGCACCGCCAGGCCAACCAGCAGCCATAGGCTGTCGCCGCCCAGCACACAGGCAAACCAGCCGCACTGGAACAGCGCGGCATTGGCCAGGGTTTTAAGCATTGAAGCGCCCGAGCAACGGCGGGTTGATGGCTGCCGGTTTGGCCAGCAGCAATTGCGCGGTGCCGATGGTGCGCTCCATAAAGCCACCTTCGCAGTAGCAGAGGTAAAACTCCCACAACCGCAAAAAGTATTCGTCGTAGCCCAGCTCCGTCAGACGGCCGTGGGCGCGGCGAAAGTTCTCATGCCACAGGCGCAAGGTTCGCGCGTAGTGCAGGCCAAAGTCTTCCATGTGCAGCAGGTTCATATCGGTGTCGCGGCTGACGATCTGCAGCATGTTCTGCACACTGGGCAGGGCGCCGCCGGGGAAAATGTAGCGCTGGATAAAGTCCACGCTGTTCTTGGCCTGCTCAAACCGTTGCTCACGGATCGTGATGGCCTGCAGCAGCATCAGCCCATCGCTCTTGAGCAAATGCGCGCACTGCTTGAAGTAGGTGGGCAGAAAGCGATGGCCCACGGCTTCGATCATCTCGATGGATACCAGCTTGTCGTATTGGCCGGTGAGGTCGCGATAGTCGCTCAGCAGCAGCGTGACCTGGCCTTGCAAACCGAGGGTTTCGATGCGTTTTTCGGTGTAGGCGAATTGCTCCTTGGACAAGGTCGTGGTGGTGACCTTGCAGCCATAGTGTTGCGCCGCGTATAGCGCCATGCTGCCCCAGCCGGTGCCGATTTCCAGCAGGTGGTCGGTGGGTTTGAGCGCGAGTTTCTGGCAGATGCGTTCAAGCTTATTCAGTTGCGCCTGTTCCAGGGTGTCCTCGTCGCTCAGAAATTGCGCCGCCGAATACATCATGGTCGGGTCGAGGAATTCTTCGAACAGGTCGTTGCCAAGGTCGTAGTGCGCGGCGATGTTTTTCTGCGAGCCCTTGCGCGTATTGCGGTTGAGCCAGTGCAGACCTTGAGTGAACGGGCGTGCCAGCCGCGCCAGGCCACCTTCCATGGCGTCGAGCACGTCCAGGTTGCTGACCATCACACGTACCACCGCGGTCAGGTCCGGACTGCTCCAATAACCGTGAATAAACGCCTCGCCGGCGCCGATGGAACCGTTGGCCGCCACCAGGCCCCACACCGCAGGGTCGAGGATTTGGATTTCCCCCAGCAAGTGCGCCTCCCGTGCGCCGAACACTTGCCGTTCGCCGTCCTCGATCACCACCAATTGGCCATGGCGCAATTGGCTGAGTTGGCGCAGTACGCCCTTGCGCAGCAGCGCACTGGTCACGCCGTTGACGTTCAGGCGGCTGGTCTTGACCGATAAGCTAGGGGATTTCATGGCGGCGATCCTTGGTATACCCGACTGCTGTACGAGAGGCGCCATCGGCGGCCCGGTGGGAAAAAATCGGTGTGCGTTTAAGAAACAGGCGTATCGCCTGCCAGTAAATGGCCAGGCAAGTCTTGGCGGTCATCCACGGAAATCGCCACAAGTAGCGATGCAGGCTGGCGCGGGTCAGCGCTTCCTTTTGCAGGCTCAAGGTGGCGTCGAAGACTTTCAGCTCGCCCTGCCAGTCGGCCATGTGCACGCCGAGCCTGTCTGCGGGCGGGCTGAAGCTCATGCGGTATTCCAGGTCGCGAGGCAGGAACGGCGACACATGGAAGGCCTTGGCCACCGCGAAATGTTGGTGCTCATCAGCGCCCAGGGCTTGGGCCGGCAGTACGTAGTGGTAGCGCTCGCGCCACGGGGTGTTGGTCACTTCACACAAGATCGCGGCCAGTTGCCCATCGGCCTCGAAACAGTAGAAGAAACTCACGGGATTAAAAGCCAGGCCCCAACTGCGGGCCTGGGTCAGTAGGCAGATAACGCCCTGAGGCGTATGCCCCAGAGCCTTGCCGACTTCCTGGCGCACGGCATCGCTCAAGCTCATGCCTTGACGCGTGAATTCACGCAGATAGTCCTGCTGACGAAAGCCGAAGGGCGCCAGGCGACTTGGTCCGGCCAACGGTGACAGTCCGAGGACTTCGTCTTGTTCGCTCAAATCCAGATACAGCAGGCCGATGCGGTAGCGAAAGGCATGGGCCTTGGGCGCAAACCGTCGATGGGCAATCCAGCCGCTGTACAGGGCGCTGTTCACAGGGTTTCCCCAAAGGCCTGGGCCACGCGCAGCGCGCTGACCACGCCGTCTTCGTGGAAACCATTGGCCCAGTAGGCGCCGCAATAAAACGTGTTGCGAACGCCGGCCAGTTCTTCCCAGCGGTTTTGCGCGGCCACTGCCGCCAGGCTGTATTGCGGATGCGCGTAGGTGAAGCGCGCGAGGATCTTCAGCGGGTTGATCATCGGCGTCTGGTTGAGGCTGACGCAAAAGGTGGTAGCGCTGTCGATGCCTTGCAGGATGTTCATGTCATAGGTGACGGCGGCCTGAGTCTGGGTGTTACCGCTCAGCCGGTAATTCCAACTGGCCCAGGCCAGTTTGCGGTCGGGCAGCAGGCGCGTGTCGGTGTGCAAAACCACGTCGTTGTCGGCGTAGGGCAGGGCACCGAGAATCTCTTGTTCGGCCTGGCTTGGGTCGGCGAGCAATGCCAGCGCCTGGTCGCTATGACAGGCGAACACCACCCGATCAAATGCCTCGCTGCCGGCAGGACTGTGGATAACTACGCCTTGCTCGGTGCGCTCGACGTTATGCACAGGGCTGTTGAGGCGGATCTGCTCGCGAAAGCCGCGGGTCAGCGGTTCGATATAGCTGCTGGATCCACCTTCGATCACACACCACTGCGGCCGATTGTTCACCGACAGCAAGCCGTGGTTCTTGAAGAAACGCACAAAGAATTGCAGCGGAAAACCCAGCATGTCCGCCAGGGACATCGACCAGATCGCCGCACCCATCGGCACGATGTAGTGCCGCACAAAGCGCTCGCCGTAGCCGCCGGCCGTGAGGTAATCGCCCAAGGTCATCTCGGCACTGATGCGTTGCTCCTGCAGGTCCAGCGGTGCCTGGCGGTTGAACCGCAGGATGTCGCGCAACATGCCCCAGAAGCCCGGCGACAGGATATTGCGGCGTTGGGCGAACAGGCTGTTGAGGTTATTGCCGTTGTATTCGAACCGGGTTTTTTCGTCACACACCGAAAAGCTCATTTCGGTGGGTTTGAACGAGACACCGATCTGCCCCAGCAAGCGGATGAAGTTGGGGTAGGTCCAGTCGTTGAACACGATGAAGCCGGTATCCACTGCGTAGCTTTTGCCGTCGACGCTGACGTTGACCGTATGGGTATGCCCGCCGATACGGTCGCCCGCTTCGAACACGGTGACTTCGTGACTGCGGCTAAGCAGGTAGGCGCTGGTCAGGCCAGCAATGCCGCTGCCGATAATGGCGATCTTCACAGGTCGTCCTTTTTCGGTGGCGGGCTGCGCAGCATGCGTTTGCCGATGATCAATTGCGCGCGATTAGGCAGTTTCGACAGCGGCCACAGGGTGGCGATAAACAAGGCCGGGAAGGCGATTTCCAGTGGGCGTTTGTCCAGCTTGGAGAATATATGCCGAGCAGCCTTGTCGGCCGGCCAGCTCAGGGGCATCGGGAAGTCATTGCGCTCGGTCAGTGGCGTATCGACGAAGCCCGGGCTGATCACGGTGACATCGATATTTTCCGGCGACAGGCTGATGCGCAGGGACTCGAACAGATAACGCAGGCCGGCCTTGGACGCGCCATAGGCTTCTGCGCGGGGCATCGGCAGGTAGGTCACGGCGCTGGCGACGCCCACCAGATGCGGTGCACGCCCGACACGCAACAACGGCAGGGCCGCTTCGATGCAATAACTGCTGGCCAGCAGGTTGGTGCGCACCACATGCTCGATGATCGATGAATCAAACTGCTTGGCGTCGACATATTCACAGGTGCCGGCGTTAAGGATCACGGTGTCGAGCGAGCCCCAGACGTCACCGATGTGCTCGCCAATTTCGCGCACGGTCTGGCTGTTGGTCAGGTCACCGGCCACCACCAACACTTGGCCGGGGTAGCGTAGAGCCAGCGCATCCAGCGGTGCCTGGGTGCGAGAACTCAAGGCGACATGGGCGCCGCTGTTAAGCAGCTCCACGGCCAAGGCGGCGCCGATCCCACTGCTGGCACCGGTCAGCCAATAACGACGTGGCGACACTGCGTTCATCCCACTCTCCTTTTGAGCCAACTGACGACTCTGCCCAGCACGGGCAGGTGCTCGTAGAGCATGGCGCCGGCATCGAAGTAATCGCGGTGGCGGTACACCTTGTCCCGCCACATCAGGTGCGAGCATCCTTCCACCCGGATGACTTGGCCGTTGGCCAGGCGCGGGTGGCAAAAACTCATTTTCCAGCGCAGGTAGCCTTCGCCTTCGGCCACTTGGTCGAAACCGTGGAAGTCGAAGCGCAGTTGGCTGACGTTGCTGTACAACTCGGCGAAATAACTGTGCAACGCGGTCAGCCCATGGACCTCGTGCAGCGGGTCGGTAAAGGCAATGTCCTTGCTGTACAGGCTGTCGAGCAGGTGCAGGTTGTGCTTGTCCAGCGTGGCGAAGGTTTGGGCGAAGCGTTGCAGGAAGTCACTCATGTTCGACGACCGATTGACGTGAAGGCAGGCTGCGGAAAGCGGCCAGGGCGCGCTCGCGGGACTTCTTCAAGTCGACAATCGAGCGCGGATAATCTGCCACGCCAAACAGACCACCGGCGGCTTCGGGGTTATGCACTTCCTTTTTATTCAGTGCGGCCAATTCCGGCAGCCAGTGCTTGATGAACACGCCTTCGCTGTCGAATTTTTCTGACTGGCTCAGCGGGCTGAAAATCCGGAAGTAGGGCGCCGAGTCGGTACCGGTGGACGAGCTCCACTGCCAGCCACCGTTATTGGCGGCCAAGTCGCCGTCGATCAGGTGACGCATGAAGAAACGCTCGCCTTCACGCCAGTCGATCAGCAGGTTTTTGGTCAGGAACATTGCCACTACCATGCGCAGGCGGTTGTGCATCCAGCCGGTTTCCAGCAATTGACGCATGGCGGCGTCGATGATCGGCAGGCCAGTGCGAGCTTCTTGCCAGGCTGCCAGATCCTTGGGCGCATCACGCCAGGCCACGTCCTCGGTCTCGGGGCGGAACGCACGGTGACGGGACACCCGTGGGTAGCCCACCAGAATGTGTTTATAGAACTCACGCCAGAGCAGTTCGTTGATCCAGGTGATGGCGCCGATGTCGCCACTTTCGAATTCGCCTTGGTTGCTCTGCAACGCTGCATGCAGGCACTGGCGCGGCGAAACCACGCCGGCAGCGAGGTAGGCCGACAGCTGGCTGGTACCGGGCTTGGCGGGGAAGTCGCGTTCGTCTTTGTAGTAGCTGATCTGCTGGTCGGCGAATGCATCGAGGCGTCGCCGGGCTTCGTCCTCACCGGCTGGCCATAGGGCACGCAGGGTGTCGCTGGGCGGCTCGAAGCCTGCGACGGTGGTCGGGACCGGATCGCTTTTAAGGTCGAGTTTGGCCTGGGCCTTTGGCGTGGGCACTAACTGTGGAAGCGCGCTGTGCAGCCGTGTGTAGCAGACCTTGCGGAACTGACTGAAGACCTGGAAGTAGGTGCCGGTCTTGGTCAGCACACTGCCCGGTTGGAAGAACAATTGATCAAGGTAACTGTGGAAGGTCACGCCCTCGGCTTCCAGCGCCTGGGCCACGGCGGCGTCACGACGGCTTTCATGAATGCCGTACTCCTCGTTGACGTGCAGCGATTGCGCCGACAGGTCCCGGCACAGTTCGCTGAGCACGCTGGGCGCCTGGTCCCAGGTGGCAGCTGTGCGGATCAGCAGGGGAATGTTCAGCTCGCCTAAGTCTTTGCTCAAGTGCTGCAGGTTGCGCAGCCAGAAGTCGACCTTGCACGGAGCATCATCGTGGGCCAGCCATTGCTCAGGCGTGATCAGGTACACGGCGGCAACCGGGCCTCGCTGGGTCGCGGCGGCCAAGGCGGTGTTGTCGTGTAGGCGCAGGTCGGTGCGCAGCCAGATCAAGTGCATTTAAATAAGTCCACGCTGTATCAGTAGCTGGTGGGCCGACAACACATCTTCGGCCACGAATAATTCAGGAGTGTCATGGGTTAATACGGCTAACTCCGCCTGATGGATGCAGACCGTTGGTCCGACGAGCAGCGTCGGGCGACTGACGCCCGTGAGCAGCTTGGTCAGGCCCTGCAGGTGCAGGGCTTTGCTCGAATACAGCAAGACCGCGCGCGGTTGCAGGTGCTCGACTGCAAGGGCGAGCTCGCCGGCGGGCAGCGGCCAGTCAAACACTTCCACGGGGCAGTCGGCGCTGCTGGCCAGCCAGGCGCTGAGCCACAAATGCGGCTCCAGGGGCAGGTCGGACTGGTTAACCAGCAGCAGCGGCGCACCGTGCAACTGGCGATTGTTGTGGTAGATGCGCGCACCGAACTTGCTGCGCAGCCAGGACAGGAAAAATACCCGCTCCATCTGCGCGCCGAACTGGCCCTGCCAACGCTGCTCCAGCTCCTTGATCAGGGGCAGTAGCAGTTGTTCACACAGGGTGCGCGGTGGGTACAGTGCCATGGCCTGGTTGAAGGCATCGTCGACCCGGCGCTCGGTCAGTTCGCTGATGGCCTGTATCAAGGTCTGGCGCAGGGTGTGCCATTCATTCTGCGACGTGTCGGTGTTGGCCTGGGCAGAGTCGATCAGGTGCTTCACCTGGCTGACCGGCACGCCGCGATTGAGCCAGGTGAGGATGGCGTGGATGCGTTGTACATGGTCGGCGCTGAACAGCCGATGACCCTTGGGTGTGCGCTGGGGCACGATCAGGCCATAGCGACGCTCCCAGGCGCGCAGGGTCACAGCGTTGACGCCGGTTTGGCGCGCCACTTCGCGGATCGGCAGCCAGCCGTCTTCCAGGGCTTGAGCGATGTCTTCGCCGGGTTCGTCTTGCAGGGCAGCTTTCATGGTCTAGATCGCATTACGCAGGCTGAGATTTTCCGGGTGCGGTTGCAGGTACGCCTGCTGCGCGATGTAGCGGTCCGGGTGTTGGCGAAAGTGATGCTTGAGCAGCGTCAGCGGCACCACCAGCGGCACGATGCCGTGGCGGTATTGGCCGATGACGGTTTGCATTTCCTGCTTGTCATCGGCGCTGATCACTTGCTTGAGGTAGCCGCTGATGTGTTGCAGCACATTGGTGTGGGTGCCGCGAGTGGCGCATTTGGTCAGGCCGGTCATCAAATCGCTGAAGTAAGACTCGGCGAGCTCATTGAGGTCGGTGCCTTTGCCCATGCTGCCCAGCAGGTGACCCAGGCTTTTGTAATGGGCGGGACTGTGGGCCATCAGCAGGTATTTGTAGCGCGAGTGAAAGGCCAGCAGGCGGTGACGGGTCAGCCCTTCGGCCAGCAGTTTTTGCCAGCTGGCGTAGACGAAAACGCGGGTCAGGAAGTTTTCCCGCAGCACCGGGTCGTTCAGTCGGCCGTCTTCTTCGACCGGTAGGTTGGGGTGGCGCGCGCAAAATGCCTGGGCATAGATGCCGCGTCCGCCACCGTCGACCGGTGTGCCGTTTTCGCGGTACACCTTGACTCGCTCCAGTCCACAGGACGGCGACTTCTGCATGAAGATGTAGCCGCACAGATCGGTATGTTCTTCAGCCATCTGCTGGCCGTATTCGTTCAGGGGCTGGGTCACGTTGAGTTCGCGGCGCACAGTGCCCACGGCCTGCGGATGGGCAGGGTCGCCAACCAGGCGGATCGGTTCGCGGGGGATGCCCAGGCCGATCGCAACTTCGGGGCACAGGGGCACAAAGTCGAAGTAGTCGGCGAGGGTTTGGCTGCAGAGCAGGGACTGTTTATGGCCGCCATTGAAGCGCACGTTCTCGCCTAGTAGGCAGGCGCTGATAGCGATCTTCGGTTTTGCGCTGCTGGACATGGCCAAACCTCTGCAAGATTCTTGTACAAGCGTTGATTTCTGTACAACTAATCTCATCATAGGTCTGAAGCTGTACAAGTCAAATTATTTGTACAGGTTTTTTTGCGGGGGACTATTTCCAGCCCATTTTCCATGCCTCGGCATTCTGCAAGGTCTGCCACGGAAGGCGTTCGCCGCGTTTGGTCATGATGGCTTGCAGCTCGATTTCCAGCACCGTGCCTTCTTCATCCCGAAACAGCTCGGTGACCAAAAAGTGTTTTTCCTTATTAAGGGGATGGGCTGCTGTCCACTTTGACAGCAGCAGCTTGGCGGGGTTGATGCGGTTCATTGCAGGTGCTCGATCAGGCGTCGCGCGGCTTCCTGGCCACTGAGCCAGGCGCCTTCCACTCGACCGGACAGGCACCAGTCGCCACACACGTACAGACCCAGGTCGGCATCGGCCAGCACACCGAATTCATGGCTGCTGGACGGCCGCGCATAGAGCCAGCGGTGCGCCAGGCTGAACGACGGCGCAGGCATGGCGCTGTGCAGTAACTCGGCGAAGGCGCCGTGCAGGTGTTCGATCACGGCTTCCTTGGACAGGTCCAAGTGGGCTTTGCTCCAGGCGCTGGTGGCGTGCAGCACCCAGGTGTCGAGGGTGGTGTCGCGTCCAGGTTTGCTGCGGTTACGCGCCAGCCAGTCGAGGGGGCTGTCCTGCACGAAGCAGCCTTCCATTGGCGTATCAAGGGGGGTGTCGAAGGCCAGGGCGATGGCCCAGGTGGGGTCCATTTTTACCCCTGCGGCGGCGCTGGCCAGCTTTGGCGCAGCAGCGAGCAGGGCGGTGGCTTGTGGCGCTGGCGTGGCGATGATCACGTGGCTGAATGGTCCATGATTGCCACCGTCAGCGTCGAGCAGGTTCCAGTGTTGAGTCCCTTGGAACACCTCGGTAATGCGGCAACCGAACTCCACCGGCAAGTCATCGAGCAGGGCACGGGTGATGGCGCTCATGCGCGGTGAGCCTACCCAGCGGATCTGCTCGTCGGGGGAAGGGGTGAGCTGGCCGGATTTGAAGTTGTACAACTGCGGTTTCCACTGCTCGGCCCAGCCGTTGCTTTGCCAGCGTTGCACTTCATTGACGAAGCGTCGGTCGCGGGCGGTGAAGTATTGGGCGCCCATGTCCAGCGCACCGGCATCACTGCGCTTGCTGGACATGCGGCCGCCACTGCCGCGGCTTTTATCGAAGAGTTGCACAGCGTGCCCGGCGTCTCGTAACGCTCGGGCGGCGGAGAGACCGGCGATGCCGGTACCGATGATCGCGATGGGGACAGTCATGGAGGGCCTCGTTCTACCGTTGGGTACAGACTACGCCGACACCAATAGCTGTACAATATTGTTTTTTGGTATAAGTTTTGGCGTACCTGAACGTGTGGCGTGGCCTATGGTTAAAGCTGAGGCTTAAACAACAGTCACGCACGATTACAAATTGATCCCTGCTTATAAAATAGACCAGTGATCGGCGGCGAACGTTACATGAGGAAGATCCCATGCACATTTTGCTGACCGGCGGTACCGGCTTGATCGGCCGCCAACTCTGCCAACACTGGCTCGGTCAAGGCCATCGCCTGACCGTGTGGAGCCGTCATCCCGAAGAGGTTGCCGCCTTGTGTGGCGCCGAGGTGCTGGGCGTTGCGCGCCTGGAAGAGGTGATCGGCGTCGTGGACGCTGTGGTCAACCTCGCCGGCGCCGCCATCGCCGATCGTCCCTGGACCCACAAACGCAAGGCGCTGTTGTGGAGCAGTCGCATCGGTCTTACCGAAACCCTGTTGGCGTGGCTGGAAGGTCTTGCGCAAAAGCCGGCGGTGTTGATTTCCGGCTCGGCGGTGGGCTGGTACGGCGACGGTGGTGAGCGCGAACTGACCGAGGCCAGTGGTCCGGTACAGGACGATTTTCCCAGCCAGCTCTGTATCGCCTGGGAGGAAACCGCCCAGCGTGCCGAAGCTTTGGGCATGCGCGTGGTTCTGGTGCGCACCGGTTTGGTATTGGCGGCCGAGGGCGGCTTTTTGTCGCGGCTGCTGCTGCCGTTCAAACTGGCGCTGGGCGGGCCTATCGGTAATGGTCGGCAGTGGATGCCATGGGTGCATATCAAGGATCAAATCGCCCTGATTGATTTTCTTCTGCACAAGGATGACGCCAGCGGTCCTTATAATGCCTGCGCCCCACACCCAGTGCGTAACCGCGAGTTCGCCAAGACCCTGGGCCAGGTACTGCACCGCCCGGCGTTCATGCCGATGCCAGCCTTTGCGCTGAAGGTAGGCTTGGGGGAGTTGTCGGGGCTGTTGCTGGGCGGGCAGAAGGCGATTCCCGAACGCTTGATGGCCGCCGGTTTCACTTTCCAGTTCACTGAGTTGCATACGGCTTTGGATGACTTGTCCAGCCGCCTCTAGAAATAGGATGTTGCATGACGGATCACGCGTTGTTACTGGTCAACCTGGGTTCACCGGCGTCCACTTCGGTGGCGGATGTGCGCAGCTACCTTAACCAGTTTTTGATGGACCCTTATGTGATCGACTTGCCGTGGCCGGTACGTCGATTGCTGGTGTCGCTGATCCTGATCAAGCGCCCCGAGCAGTCTGCCCATGCCTATGCGTCGATCTGGTGGGATGAAGGTTCGCCGCTGGTTGTGCTCAGTCGTCGCCTGCAACAGCAGATGACGGCGCAGTGGACACAAGGCCCGGTGGAACTGGCCATGCGTTATGGCGAGCCGTCCCTGGAAACGACACTGACGCGCCTCGCCACCCAGGGTATTCAGAAGATCACCCTGGCGCCGTTGTACCCGCAGTTCGCCGACAGCACCGTGACCACGGTGATCGAAGAAGCCCGGCGCGTGGTGCGAAGCAAGAAACTGAATGTGCGACTCTCGATTCTGCAGCCGTTCTACGACCAGCCGGAATACCTTGATGCCCTGGCGGCGAGCGCACGGCGTTATGTCGAGCAGGATTACGATCACTTGCTGCTGAGCTTCCACGGTTTGCCCGAGCGCCATCTGACTAAGCTCGACCCGACCGGCCAGCATTGTTTCAAGGATGCCGACTGCTGCAAGAAAGCCTCGCCTGAAGTGCTTGCCAAATGCTATCGCGCACAATGTTTCAGTGTTGCCCGCGATGTGGCCGCCCGTCTGGGTTTGCCGGATGGCAAATGGTCGGTGGCGTTTCAATCGCGTCTGGGCCGTGCGAAGTGGATCGAGCCCTACACTGAAGCTCGCCTGGAGGCGCTGGCCCAGCAAGGCGTGAAAAAGCTGCTGGTGATGTGCCCGGCGTTTGTGGCCGATTGCATCGAGACCCTGGAAGAAATTGGCGATCGGGGGTTGGAGCAATTCCGTGAGGCGGGGGGCGAGGAGTTGGTGTTGGTGCCGTGCTTGAATGATGATCCGCAGTGGGCGGCGGCGCTCAATACTTTGTGCGAAAGAGCGCCGTTGTCCCTATAGGCTGAGGCTCAAGCTGACGGTGAGATTGCGCGGTTCGCCGGGGCTGATCCAGTAGTTGCTGTAGGACCGCTCGTAGTACTTCTCGTCAAACAGGTTGTTCAGATTCAGGCCCACAGTCACGTTCTCGGTGGCTTTGTAGTGCGCCAGCAAATCCACGGTGTGGTAGGCCGGCAGTTCAAAACTGCTGCCGGCTTCACCCGAGCGGTCACCCACATAGGTGAACGCCGCGCCCACGTCTGAGCCGCGCAAGGCGCCGTCCTGGAATTCATACACCCCCAACAGACTGCCGCTGCGCTTGGCCACGCCGAGAATGCGGCTGCCCGCCGGAATGGCCTTGTCGCCCTTGGTCACCTCGGCGTCAATGTAGGCGAAGGCGCCGATCACTCGCACCGCGTCGGTCAGTTGCCCGGTCAGTTGCAGATCAAAGCCCTGGCTGCGAGCCTTGCCCATTGCACGGTTGGTGTTGGTGGCCGGGTCCAGGGCCAATACGTTTTCCTTTTCGATATGGAACGCCGCGAGGGTAGCGCTGAGGCGGTCGTCGAACAGCTCGCTCTTGATCCCAACTTCATAACCTACGCCTTCTTCGGGCTTGAAGGTTTTACCTGTCGCGTCCAGGCCGCTGTTGGGTTTGAACGAAGTGGAGGCATTGGCGAACACGCCGACTTCGGGGGTGAGTTGATAAAGCAGGCCGGCGCGCTGGGTAAGAGCGTCGTGAGTTTGCCGGCTCGGTGGGACATTTCGAGTGAAGTCGTCGACGGTTTGCTGGAAATGCTCGAAGCGTGCGCCGACCATGCCGCGTAGGCGATCGGTAAAGACGATTTGGTCTTGCAGGTTAAGCGCGTGGCTTTTGGTGTGCTCGAAAAAGTCGGTGCCGGAGCGTATGCCATTGGGTTTGGTTTGGCCGTAGACCGGGTTGTAGATGTCGATGGCGTACGAGCTACCGGGGCTGCCGGCGATGGCCGTCACGCGTTCCTTCTTGCGGTAGTCCTCGTATTCAGTGCCGATCAACAGTTCATGCTGCCAGCTGCCGACGTCGAACAGGCCGCGCAGTTCCAACTGGGTGATGCTGTCGTGCCAGCCCATGGCGCGTTCGCGGTAGCGGCGGTTTAGGGTATGGCCATCTGCATTGAGAGCTCGGTTTTCCGAGGCGTCGCCCCACAGGCTACCTTGTTTGTAGTGGCTGGCCAGGCGCAGTTTCCAGGCGTCGTTTAGGTGATGTTCGAGGGTCGCCTGGATGCGATTGTTGTGGTTGTCGATGTCACCGTCGTTGGGTTCGCCGAGGAAGGTTTCGCGTGACAGGCCGGGGGCGTCGACGATGCCACGGTCGAAGGTTGAGCTGTGGCGCACGAATTCACTTTCGACGAGCAGGCTGGTGTTTGGGTCCAATTGCCAACTGAACGAGGGCGCGACGAACACGCTCTTGCTCTGCACGTGATCGCGGAAGCTGTGGTTGTCTTCGACTGCCAGGTTGACCCGCGACAGCACGTGGCCTTCGTTGTCCAGCGGCGTGTTGACGTCGAGAGCGGTGCGATAACGGTCCCAACTGCCGGCACTGGTTTGCAGGGTAGTGAAGGCTTCTGGCTGAGGTTTTTTGGTCACGATATTCACGGTGCCCCCTGGGTCGCCACGCCCGTACAAACTGGCCGCGGGGCCTTTGAGCACTTCGATGCGTTCGATAGTGGCCGCGTCCGGTGTGCTCGGGTAACCACGGTTGGCGCTGAAACCGTCTTGATAGAATTCTGAGGTGGTGAAGCCGCGCACGCTGTATTCGTAGAGTGTCAGGCCGCCAAAGTTATTTTGCTTGGATACGCCGCCCGCGAATTCCAGGGCGCGTTCCACGTTGGTGCTGCCCAGGTCTTTGAGCACCGTTGCCGGAATAACGCTGATGGATTGTGGGATATCGCGCAGGGCCGTGTCGGTTTTAGTCGCACTGGCTGAACGCGTGGCGCGGTAGCCCTTCACTGGGCCGGTTGCGGATTCATAGGCGTCGGTGGTGACGCTGATGGTATCGAGTTCGACGGTGGTTTCTTCGGCAAAAGCGGGATCAAGCAGCAAGCCCAAGGCCAGGCCAGCTAAGGGGGCAATTCTTCGAGACGGCATGATAGAGCGTTCCAATAGCGATATTGAAACAATATAACATGACCAATGAGAATGAATCGCTATGAAATGTTGGCTTGTAGGTGCCCGCGAACGGGCACCTGAGCGAAGCGGCTTATTCCTCTTCTTTAACCGGAGCCGGCGGCGGGCGCAGTCCGATTTCCGCCGACAACTTGATCTCTTTGCCGTTGCGCATCACCAGGATCGTCACCTTATCGGTCGGCTTGATCCGTGCCACCTGGTTCATCGATTTGCGACCATCACCCGCCGGTTCGCCGTTGATGCTCAGGATCACGTCACCCAATTGCAGCCCGGCTTTTTGTGCCGGACCGTCGCGGAAGATCCCGGCGACCACAATGCCTGGGCGCCCGGTCAGGCCAAACGACTCGGCCAGTTCCTTGGTCAGCGGCTGCACTTCGATCCCCAGCCAGCCGCGAATCACTTGGCCGTGCTCGATGATCGACTTCATCACTTCCATCGCCAGCTTCACCGGGATCGCAAAACCGATGCCCTGGGAACCGCCCGACTTGGAGAAAATCGCCGTGTTGATACCGGTCAAGTTGCCATTGGCATCCACCAGCGCGCCGCCGGAGTTGCCAGGGTTGATCGCCGCGTCGGTCTGGATGAAATCTTCGTAGCTGTTAAGCCCCAGCTGGTTGCGTCCGGTGGCGCTGATGATGCCCATGGTCACCGTCTGTCCCACCCCGAACGGGTTGCCGATGGCCAGTGCCACATCACCCACCCGCAGTCCATCGGAGCGGCCGAGAGTGATGGACGGCAGGCTTTTCAAATCGATCTTCAATACCGCCAGATCCGTTTCCGGGTCGCTGCCCACCACACGAGCCAGGGTCTCGCGACCATCACGCAGGGCCACCACAATCTGGTCGGCGCCGGTGGTCACGTGGTTGTTGGTGAGGATGTAGCCCTCGGGGCTCATGATCACCCCGGAACCCAGGCTGGATTCCATGCGCCGTTGCTTGGGCCCGTTGTCGCCGAAATAGCGGCGGAACTGTGGGTCTTCAAACAGCGGATGCGCTGGTTTGTTGATGACCTTGGTGGTGTACAGGTTGACCACTGCCGGAGCGGCAATGACCACTGCGTCCGCGTATGTCACCGGGCCTTGTACCACCGCGCTGGTTTGCGGTGCCTGTTGCAGGTTCACATCAAGGCTCGGTAAGCCCACCCATTGGGGGAAACGCTGAATAATCAGCATCGCGATCAGCACGCCAGCCAACAATGGCCATCCAAAAAAACGCAGTGCCTTGAGCATCAAGTAAGTCCTGACAGGTTGCAGGGGGCGGGAGAGCGCCCATAATGTCGCGCATTATACGAGGCTGCGAGCGCCTCGGAACGGGATATTTAGGAGTCTTTTATGGCCGTCCCCCTTACCACCCTCGTTGAGGAAGCAGACCGCTACCTCGGCAGTGCAAAAATCCCCGACTACTGCCCCAACGGCCTGCAAGTTGAAGGTCGCCCGCAGGTGATGCGCATCGTCAGCGGCGTGACCGCCAGCCAAGCCCTGCTGGACGCAGCCGTCGAAGCCCAGGCCGATTTGATCCTGGTGCACCACGGTTATTTCTGGAAAGGCGAAAACCCCTGCATCACCGGCATGAAGCAACGGCGACTGAAAACCCTGCTCAAGCACGACATCAGTTTGCTGGCCTACCACCTGCCGCTGGACCTGCACCCTGACGTCGGCAACAACGTGCAGCTTGCCAAGCAGTTGGACATCACCGTCGAGGGCCCGCTGGACCCAAGCAACCCCAAGATCGTCGGCCTCGTCGGCTCCCTCGCCGAACCTTTGTCGCCCCGTGACTTCGCCCGCCGCGTACAGGACGTCATGGGCCGCGAACCGCTGCTGATCGAAGGCAGCGAGATGATCCGCCGCGTCGGCTGGTGCACCGGCGGTGGCCAAGGCTACATCGACCATGGGATTGCCGCCGGCGTCGATCTGTTCCTCAGCGGTGAAGCTTCCGAGCAAACCTTCCACAGTGCGCGGGAAAACGACATCAGCTTCATCGCCGCCGGGCACCACGCAACCGAGCGCTACGGTGTGCAGGCTTTGGGAGATTATTTAGCGCGACGTTTCGCCCTGGAGCATCTGTTTATCGATTGTCCCAACCCGATTTGAGCGCCAAACCTGGGGGCATATTCTTATATCGTTTCGATCTAGCTGGCTCCCTGAATAGAAGAAGGTGCTGTGCTAGCATGCCTCGCTCGAACACGGCCCGCTGGCCGTCCATAAGATCGTTTTTCCGTGAGTAGCCATGGTCGACAAACTGACGCATCTGAAACAGCTGGAGGCGGAAAGCATCCACATCATCCGCGAGGTCGCCGCCGAGTTCGACAACCCGGTGATGCTCTACTCGATCGGTAAAGACTCCGCCGTGATGTTGCATCTGGCACGCAAGGCCTTCTTCCCGGGCAAACTGCCGTTCCCGGTGATGCACGTCGATACCCGCTGGAAATTCCAGGAGATGTACGCGTTCCGCGACAAAATGGTCGAAGAACTGGGCCTGGACCTGATCACCCACGTCAACCCCGATGGTGTTGCGCAGGGCATCAACCCGTTCACCCACGGCAGCGCCAAACACACCGACATCATGAAGACCGAAGGCCTTAAGCAGGCATTGGACAAGCATGGTTTCGACGCTGCCTTCGGCGGTGCCCGTCGCGATGAAGAGAAATCCCGTGCCAAAGAGCGCGTGTACTCGTTCCGCGACAGCAAGCACCGCTGGGACCCGAAGAACCAGCGCCCCGAGCTGTGGAATGTCTACAACGGCAACGTCAACAAGGGTGAGTCGATCCGTGTGTTCCCGCTGTCCAACTGGACCGAACTGGACATCTGGCAGTACATCTACCTGGAAGGCATCCCGATTGTGCCGCTGTACTTTGCCGCCGAGCGCGACGTGATCGAGAAGAACGGCACGTTGATCATGATCGACGACGACCGCATCCTCGAGCACCTGTCCGACGAAGACAAAGCCCGAATCGTCAAAAAGAAAGTACGTTTCCGTACCCTTGGCTGCTACCCGTTGACGGGCGCGGTGGAGTCCGAAGCCGAGACGCTGACGGACATCATTCAGGAAATGCTCCTGACGCGAACTTCCGAGCGCCAGGGCCGTGTCATCGACCACGATGGTGCAGGCTCGATGGAAGATAAAAAACGTCAAGGCTATTTCTAAGGGGCTGTCATGTCGCATCAATCTGATTTGATCAGCGAGGACATCCTCGCCTACCTGGGCCAGCACGAGCGCAAAGAGATGTTGCGCTTCCTGACCTGCGGCAACGTCGACGACGGCAAAAGCACCCTGATCGGGCGCCTGCTGCACGACTCCAAGATGATCTACGAAGATCACCTGGAAGCCATTACCCGCGATTCGAAGAAGTCCGGCACCACCGGCGATGACATCGACCTGGCGTTGCTGGTCGACGGCCTGCAGGCCGAGCGTGAGCAGGGCATCACCATCGATGTTGCCTACCGCTACTTCTCCACCGCAAAGCGCAAATTCATCATCGCCGACACTCCTGGCCATGAGCAGTACACCCGCAACATGGCTACCGGTGCCTCCACCTGTGACCTGGCGATCATCCTGATCGATGCCCGCTACGGTGTGCAGACCCAGACCCGTCGCCACAGCTTCATCGCGTCGTTGCTGGGCATCAAGCACATCGTCGTTGCCATCAACAAGATGGACATCAATGGCTTTGACCAAAGCGTATTCGAGTCGATCAAGGCTGATTACCTGAAGTTCGCCGACGGTATCGCGTTCAAGCCAAGCACCCTGGCATTCGTGCCGATGTCGGCGCTCAAGGGTGACAACGTGGTGAACAAGAGCGAGCGTTCGCCTTGGTATACCGGCCAGTCGCTGATGGAAATCCTCGAAACCGTCGAGATTGCCAACGACCGCAACTACACCGACCTGCGTTTCCCGGTGCAGTACGTTAACCGTCCAAACCTTAACTTCCGCGGTTTCGCCGGCACCCTGGCCAGCGGCATCGTGCATAAGGGCGACGAAATCGTTGTTCTGCCATCGGGCAAGAGCAGCCGCGTCAAATCCATTGTCACCTTCGACGGTGAACTGGAGCACGCCGGCCCAGGTCAGGCCGTGACCCTGACCATGGAAGACGAGATCGACATCTCCCGTGGCGACCTGTTGGTGCATGCCGACAACGTGCCGCAAGTGACTGACGCCTTCGACGCCATGCTGGTGTGGATGGCCGAAGAACCGATGCTGCCGGGCAAGAAATACGACATCAAGCGCGCCACCAGCTATGTGCCGGGTTCCATCACCAGCATCGTGCACCGCGTGGACGTGAACACCCTGGCCGAAGGCCCGGCGAGTTCGTTGCAACTGAATGAGATTGGCCGGGTCAAGGTCAGCCTCGACGCCGCCATCGCGTTGGACGGTTACGACAGCAATCGCACCACGGGCGCGTTTATTGTCATCGACCGTTTGACCAACGGCACCGTCGCCGCGGGCATGATCATCGCACCGCCTGTTACCCACGGCAGCGCGGCGCAGCACGGCAAGTTGGCTCATGTGGCCACTGAAGAGCGTGCCCTGCGCTTTGGTCAGCAACCGGCCACCGTTCTGTTCAGCGGCCTCTCGGGCGCTGGCAAAAGCACCTTGGCCTACGCGGTTGAGCGCAAGCTGTTCGACATGGGCCGTGCAGTGTTCGTACTGGATGGTCAGAATCTACGCCACGACCTGAACAAAGGCTTGCCTCAGGATCGTGCCGGGCGTACCGAGAACTGGCGTCGTGCTGCTCACGTGGCGCGTCAGTTCAACGAGGCCGGCCTGCTGACCCTGGCGGCGTTCGTTGCCCCGGATGCCGAAGGCCGTGAACAGGCCAAAGCGCTGATTGGCAGCGACCGCCTGCTGACCGTCTACGTGCAAGCGTCGCCGTTGGTGTGCGCCGAGCGTGATCCGCAAGGTTTGTACGCTGCCGGTGGGGATAACATCCCTGGCGAGTCCTTCCCGTACGACGTGCCGTTGAATGCCGATCTGGTACTCGACACCCAGGCTCTGTCGTTGGAAGAGAGCGTCAAGCAAGTGCTGGAGCTGTTGCGTCAGCGCGGCGCGATCTAAACTTCGCGGCCACAAAAAAGCCCGCCACCGAGTGATCGGTGGCGGGCTTTTTCACATCTTCAAGATCGGGCGCGGTCAAATGTGGGAGGGAGCTTGCCCCCGATAGCGGTGGGTCAGCTACGGCTGCATCAACTGATACTCCCTCATCGGGGGCAAGCCCCCTCCCGCAGGTTGATCATCGCTTGCTTGGGAATTCGGTGTGAAGCTGGTCCAGCAACGCATCCTTGGTTTCCCACAGCTGGTTAATCCACGCCTGGAACGCCAGCCGATACTCCGCATCCTGCTCATAATTCCTGCCGATGAACTCGGCTGGAATCTGCACCTCTTCAAACTGCACCACCACGTCCTGCACCTTGCCGCAGAGCAAGTCCCAATACCCAGGGCGTCCGCCAGGGTAGTGAATGGTCACGTTGACCAGTGATTTCAGCTGTTCCCCCATGGCATCCAACACAAACGCGATTCCGCCCGCCTTGGGTTTGAGCAAGTAGCGAAACGGCGACTTCTGCTGGGCATGTTTGCCCGGCGTAAACCGAGTGCCTTCGGCAAAGTTGAAAATCCCTACCGGGTTAGCGCGAAACTTCGCACAGGTCTTACGGGTGGTTTCCAGGTCTTTGCCTTTCTTCTCCGGGTGCTTCTCCAAGTAGGCCTTGGTGTAGCGCTTCATGAACGGAAAGCCCAACGCCCACCACGCCAGACCAATCACCGGCACCCAGATCAATTCCTGCTTGAGGAAGAACTTCAGCGGGCGAATCCGTCGATTGAGCACGTATTGCAACACCATGATGTCGACCCAGCTCTGGTGGTTGCTGGTCACTAGGTACGAGTGCTGATAGTCCAGCCCTTCAAGGCCTTTGAGATGCCAACGCGTTCGCTGTACCAGGTTCATCCAGCCCTTGTTGTTAGTTACCCAGGCTTCGTGGGTGTGGTTCATCAGCCATTCGCTGAAGCGTTTGGCAAACGGTAGCGCCTTGAACAGCGCGACGATGAACAGGAACGAACACAGCAGTATCGTGTTCAGTGCCAGCAACAGCGAAGCGATGACCCCGCGCACGGCGGCAGGTAGAAAATCCAGCATTTAGATATCCATTGGTCGGTTGGCGGCTTGGATCGCAGTTAGTGCGATGGTGTACACGATGTCGTCGACCTGGGCGCCACGGGGCAGGTCGTTGACCGGTTTGCGCAGGCCCTGCAGCATCGGGCCAAGGCTTACGCAGTCGGCGCTGCGTTGCACGGCTTTGTGGGTGGTGTTACCCGTGTTCAGATCGGGGAAGACGAACACCGTGGCTTTGCCGGCGACCTGGCTGTTGGGCGCCAATTGCCGCGCTACGTTTTCGTTGGCGGCGGCGTCGTATTGCAGCGGGCCGTCGATCAGCAGCGAGCTTTGCTGCTCGTGGGCGAGCAGGGTGGCCTCGCGGACTTTTTCCACTTCTTCTCCGCTGGCTGAATCACCGCTGGAATAACTGATCATCGCCACACGTGGGGTAATGCCGAATGCCGCCGCCGAATCGGCGCTTTGCAGGGCGATTTCCGCCAGCTCCGCAGCGCTTGGGTGCGGGTTCATCACGCAGTCGCCATAGACCAGCACCTGCTCGGGGAACAGCATGAAGAACACGGACGACACCAGGGTGCAGCCCGGCGCCGTTTTGATCAGCTGCAGGGCAGGGCGGATGGTGTTCGCAGTGGAGTGGATAACGCCAGAGACCAGGCCGTCCACTTCGTCCAGCGCGAGCATCATCGTGGCGATCACCACGGTGTCTTCCAATTGTTGCTCGGCCATTGGCGCGTTGAGGCTCTTACTTTTGCGCAGCGCGACCATCGGTTCGACGTAGCGTTGGCGGATTAGGTCCGGGTCGAGAATCTCAAGGCCTTCAGGCAATTCGATGCCTTGGGCGCGGGCGACGGCTTCCACGTCTGCCGGCTTGGCCAGAAGCACGCAGCGCGCGATGCCCCTTGCCTGGCAGATAGCGGCGGCTTGCACGGTCAGCGGCTCGCTGCCTTCGGGCAGCACAATGCGTTTGTTGGCAGCCTGGGCGCGTTGGATCAACTGGTAGCGGAACACCGCCGGTGATAGACGCATCTCCCGCGGCGTGCCGCAGCGCTGGTGCAGCCAGCGCGCGTCGAGGTGGCTGGCGACGAAATCGGTGATGATCTCCGCACGCTCGCGGTCATCAATGGGGATTTCCTTGTTGAGGTTGTTGAGCAGGTTAGCGGTCTCGTAGGAACCGGTACTCACCGACAAAACCGGCAGCCCAGCCTGGAAGGCGCCGCGGCACAGATCCATGATGCGCGGGTCGGGCAGGGTATCGCTGGTCAGCAGCAGGCCGGCCAGGGGTACGCCGTTGATCGCGGCCAGGCTGACGGCGAGGATGATGTCGTCACGGTCGCCGGGGGTCACCACCAGCACGCCGGGCTTGAGCAGCTCTACGGTGTTACGCATAGTGCGGGCGCAAATGATGATCTTGGTCATGCGCCGAGTTTCGTAGTCGCCGGCGTTGAGGATCTGCGCGCCCATCAGGTCGGCTACGTCGCGGGTGCGCGGCGCGTTGAGTTCCGGCTGGTACGGGATGCAGCCCAGCAGGCGGAAGTCACCGCTGCGCAACAGCGGCGAATGTTCTTTCAGGCGCGCCGAGAAAGCTTCCATGCTTTCGTCGGTACGCACTTTGTTAAGGATTACGCCAAGTACCTTCGGGTCTTTCGGACCGCCGAACAACTGGGCCTGCAATTCCACGCGGCCTGAGAGTTCGGTAAGCACTTCGTTTTCCGGAGCGGAGACTAGAATCACTTCAGCATCCAGGCTCTTGGCCAAGTGCAGGTTGACCCGCGCCGCGTAGCTGGCGTTGCGGGTCGGCACCATGCCTTCGACGATCAGCACATCCTTGCCCACCGCGGCCTGCTGATACAGCGTGATAATTTCTTCGAGCAGTTCATCCAGCTGGCCGTCGCCGAGCATCCGCTCTACATGGGCGAGGCCCAGGGGTTGTGGAGGCTTCAGGCCGTGGGTGCGTGCCACCAGTTCGGTGGAGCGTTCTGGGCCGGTGTCGCCAGGATGCGGTTGGGCAATCGGCTTGAAGAAGCCGACTTTCAGCCCGGCCCGTTCAAGGGTGCGCACCAGCCCTAGGCTGATGGAGGTCAGACCCACACCAAAATCGGTGGGCGCGATAAAAAAAGTCTGCATGCGAATTCTCTGGAGGTGCATGGCTTCGGTGGCGCTCTATGGCTGAGTGCCTACCGGGAATCAGGCGTCAAGGTTATCGTTATTCGGCGCTTGCGCACACCAGCCGCAGGCAAAGGGCTGGCCTATTTTTTCCAGGCGCTGTGCGGGGTCGAGTACCCACGCGCGGGATTGCCACGGCGGCTGGTGGCGCAGGTGCTGGGTATGGCCGCATGACAGCTCGGCCACCCAATGCCCTTCTTCGTCCGAATGAAAACCGATGATCATGACCGTTGATTGGTCCCGTCCGTCCGGGTTCCGTTCGCTTTCGGGCAAATCCTTGTTTAGACTTGTCCGTTCTTCATTCTTATGCAAAAGGTCTCGCCCCATGACGATCGCCGCTAACAAGGCTGTCTCCATCGACTATACCCTGACCAACGACGCTGGTGAGGTCATCGACAGCTCCGCCGGCGGCGCGCCGCTGGTCTACCTGCAAGGCGCAGGTAATATCATCCCAGGCCTGGAAAAGGCCCTGGAAGGCAAGGCAGTTGGTGATGAACTGACCGTAGCCGTAGAACCTGAAGATGCCTACGGCGAATACTCTGCTGAACTGGTCAGCACTTTGAGCCGCAGCATGTTCGAAGGCGTTGACGAGCTGGAAGTGGGCATGCAGTTCCACGCTTCCGCGCCGGACGGCCAAATGCAGATCGTGACCATCCGTGATCTGGACGGCGACGACGTAACCGTCGACGGCAACCACCCTCTGGCTGGTCAGCGCCTGAACTTCCAAGTAAAGATCGTTGCCATCCGCGACGCTTCCCAGGAAGAAGTTGCTCACGGCCACGTTCACGGTGAAGGCGGTCATCAGCACTGATTGATGCGTTAATCAGCTGATAGCAAAAACGCCCCGACTTGTTCGGGGCGTTTTTTTGTGCCTGAAATCATCACAGCTCCTTCTGTGGCAAGGGGCAAGCTCGCTCTCGCATGTGTTTTCAGGCACAAACAAAAATGCCCCGGACCTTTCGGTACGGGGCATTTCCTAACTGTTTCGCAACCAAGGTTACGTAGCAGTTGTTACCACTTAGGCTGCAGCAGCAACGCTCAGAGCCTTGATGTGGCCATTCAGGCGGCTCTTATGGCGAGCGGCCTTGTTCTTGTGGATGATGCCTTTATCGGCCATACGGTCGATAACTG
>PJQF01000185.1_pt1 | contig 32493 bp, 27 predicted proteins | sample 1503741 | NCBI WGS metagenome assembly PJQF01 (sample SAMN07775949, study PRJNA414020) | Biofilm metagenome, whole genome shotgun sequencing project. | isolation source: biomolecule (vanillin) treated reverse osmosis membrane biofilm | place: India: Nagpur | collected 2017-03-21 | reverse complement strand
CCCACCTGGGTACCATCGCCAAATCCGGCACCGCTGATTTCATGAAGAACCTGTCCGGTGACCAGAAGAAAGATTCACACCTGATCGGCCAATTCGGTGTGGGCTTCTACTCGGCCTTCATCGTTGCCGACAAGGTTGAAGTGTTCAGCCGCCGCGCCGGCCTTGACGCCAGCCAAGGCGTGCATTGGTCCTCCAAGGGTGAGGGCGAGTTTGAAATCGCCACCATCGATAAAGCCGACCGTGGCACCCGCATCGTGCTGCACCTGAAGTCCGCTGAAGATGAGTTCGCTGACGGCTACCGCCTGCGCAATATCATCAAGAAATACTCCGACCACATCGCTCTGCCAATCGAGTTGCCGAAAGAGCAGGCTGCCGCCGAAGGCGAAGAAGCGCCTGCCCAGGAATGGGAAGTGGTCAACCGTGCCAGCGCCCTGTGGACCCGTCCTCGCACTGAAGTGAAGGACGAGGAATACCAGGAGTTCTACAAGCACATCGCCCACGACTACGAAAACCCACTGAGCTGGAGCCACAATAAGGTCGAAGGCAAGCTGGAATACAGCTCGCTGCTCTACGTACCGGCCCGTGCTCCGTTCGACCTGTACCAGCGTGAAGCGCCGAAAGGCCTGAAGCTCTACGTGCAGCGCGTGTTCGTGATGGACCAGGCGGAATCGTTCCTGCCGCTTTACCTGCGCTTCATCAAAGGCGTGGTCGACTCCAATGACCTGTCGCTGAACGTGTCGCGGGAAATCCTGCAGAAAGACCCGATCATCGACTCCATGAAGTCGGCGCTGACCAAGCGCGTGCTCGACATGCTGGAAAAACTGGCGAAGAACGAGCCAGAGCAATACAAGGGCTTCTGGAAAAACTTCGGCCAGGTCATGAAAGAAGGCCCGGCGGAAGATTTTGCCAACAAGGAAAAAATCGCCGGCCTGCTGCGTTTTGCCTCGACCCAAGGTGACGACGGTGAGCAGGTTGTGGCGCTGGCCGAGTACCTGGCACGCGCCAAGGAAGGTCAGGACAAGATCTACTACCTGACCGGCGAAACCTACGCTCAGGTCAAGAACAGCCCGCACCTGGAAGTCTTCCGCAAGAAAGGCATCGAAGTGCTGCTGCTGACCGACCGTATCGATGAGTGGCTGATGAGCTACCTCAGCGAATTCGACGGAAAGACCTTTGTCGACGTTGCCCGTGGTGACCTAGACCTGGGTAACCTGGACTCCGAAGAAGAGAAGAAGGAAGCCGAAGAAGTCGCCAAGGCCAAAGAAGGCCTGGTTGAACGGATCAAGACTGCCTTGGGCGAGGCTGTCAGCGAAGTGCGGGTTTCGCACCGTCTGACCGACTCCCCGGCGATTCTGGCCATCGGCGAGCAGGACCTGGGCATGCAGATGCGTCAGATCCTGGAAGCGAGCGGTCAGAAGGTTCCGGATTCCAAGCCGATCTTCGAATTCAACCCGGCTCACCCGCTGATCGAGAAACTCGATGGCGAGCAAAGCGAAGAGCGTTTTGGCGACCTGTCGCACATTCTCTTCGACCAGGCGGCCCTGGCCGCTGGCGACAGCTTGAAAGACCCGGCCGCCTATGTGCGCCGACTGAACAAGCTGTTGGTTGAACTGTCGGTTTAACACCGTTGTAGAAAAACCCGCTTCGGCGGGTTTTTTCGTTCTAGTGCACCTCAACTGGAGTAAATGATGAGCCAAGTCACTGTGCGTTCCGTGGTCTATCAGATTGATGGCCAGCCTTATGAGAGCCGCCTGGCATTCGATGCCAGCCACCAGGGTCCGTTGCCGGGCTTGTTGATGGCGCCGAACTGGATGGGCGTGAGTGCGGGTGCCGAAGAAATCGCCAAGGCCGTTGCCGGCAAAGGTTATGTGGTGCTGATTGCCGACTTGTACGGGCAAAGTGTGCGCCCGTCGAATGGCGACGAAGCCGGTGCCGCGATGATGCCGTTGAAGAATGATCGCCCGTTGCTGAACAAGCGCATGCAGGCGGCCTTTGAGCAGTTGCAAGGTCAGACTGAAGCCGCAGTGGATACCTTGAAGCTGGCGACCTTTGGTTTCTGCTTTGGCGGTTGCTGCTCCCTGGAGCTGGCACGTACCGGCGCGCCGTTGAAGGCTGCGGTGTCCTTCCACGGCACCCTCGACACGCCGAATCCGGCGGACGCGAAGAGCATCAAGGGCTCGGTGCTAGTGCTGCACGGTGCTTCCGACCCGTTGGTGCCAAAAGAGCAACTGCCGGCGTTCGAAGATGAAATGAACGCGGCCGGCGTGGACTGGCAATTGCTGAGCTACGGCGGTGCGGTGCATTCCTTCACTGACCCGGAGGCCAATGTGCCGGGCAAGATGATGTACGACGCGAAGACCGCAGCACGGGCCTTCCAGTCGATGCATAACTTGTTGGATGAAGTGTTCAAGGGCTAACGCTTAAGCGCTTGTTCCGGCCTCATCGAGGGCAAGTCCCTCCCACATGTTGACCGTGTGAATCCGATCAAGTGTGGGAGGGGCGGTGCGAAGATTCGACTTGCCCCCGTTTGCTATCTCAGGGGCAACTCAATTCTTTCAGTTTCGCCCGGCACCGTCGGCCAATCCCCAGCGGCCCAGCGCTGCCTGGCCTGCTCGATCTTCAACGGATCGCTCGCGACAAAATTCCAATTGATCCGCCGTGGCCCATCCAGCGGTGCACCGCCAAACACCACCAGGTGGCAATCGCTCCCGGCGCACAGCGTCATCTCCTGTCCGGCCGGCAAGACCACCAGACTCTGCACCTCAAGCGCCTCGCCCTCCAACTGTGCTTCACCCTCCAGCACGTACACCGCCCTTTGCTCATGCTCGTCAGGGATCAGCAGGGTAGTGGCCGTCTGCATCCGCACCTCGGCATACAGCGTGGGCGACAGCACTGGCACTGGCGATTTCAGGCAAAACCCATTGCCGGCGATCATGCGAATCTGCACGCCCAAGTTGTCGCTGATCGGCAGGCTCGCCGCCGGGTGGTGGCTGTAGTGGCCTGGCCCGGTTTCATGATCCTTGGGTGACGCAAGCCACACTTGCAACCCATGCAGGCTGAAGCCACTGGCCTTGAGTGCTTGGGGTGTGCGCTCCACATGGGCAATTGCGCTGCCGGCAGTCATCCAGCTGACATCACCCGCTTGCACCTCCTGGTCAGAACCCAAGCTGTCCTTATGCTGCAGCGCACCGTCGAACAGATAGGTGAGAGTGGATAGGCCGATATGCGGATGCTGACGGATGTTCATGCCGCTGCCCGCTGGGTACTGGGTGGGCAACATGTGATCAAAGAACACAAAGGGCCCGACACTACGGCATTCCCTTGAGGGCAAGGGGCGCAGGATCGGCTGGCCTTCAACGTCTTCGGGGCGAGGGCGGATCACGGTGAGGGTGGTCATGGTACGTCCCAGTCTGAGCGGGTTAGGTGTTATTGAGCATAACCCGCTCGACGAGAGGTTGCCGCTATTGGCTGAATGCGCCTTCGGACAGCTGGGTCTCGATGCTGATTTCGGCAGTGGTCATCAGCTTGTGCACCGGGCACTTGTCCGCCACGCGATGCAGTTCATCGCGCTGCGCGTCTGTGAGTACGCCCTTGAGGGTCAATTTGACGTTGAGTGTGTATTTGCCTTTTGGCTCTTCGGCGGCGTCGTGGGTGACTTCCACGGTCACGCCGGTCAGCGGGATATCTTTCTTCTGGGCATAGAGCCTGACGGTCAAGGCCTTGCACGACGCCAGTGCGGCATCGAAGTAATCGTGGGGGGAGGGCGCCGAGTCGTCGCCACCCAGGCTCTTGGGCAGGTCGGTAAACAGCTCGTGGTTGTTGATGTTGACGCTGTGGCGGAAGTTTTCAGCGTTCAATGTGTTCACGGTAACAGGCATGGCAAACCTCACAGGGTGGCAGGATGAAGGTCATGCAGTTATAGAGCATGCTGGCACTTCAGTGTTCCGCGTTTTTCCACGATGAACCTCGGCACAGGGCACAAGGTCTACCCGTATTGGCCCCCATTGAGGTTGTACCGTGCCCTGGATCCGCCTGAGTCTTGCCCTGTTGCTCGCCGCCGGTAGTCTCGCTGTGCAGGCGCGTGACTATGCCTACAGCGACGCCCACCTGCATTACGTGGATTTTTTCCAGGAAACTGCCGGCATGGATAAATTGCTCAAGGCCATGGCCGAGAATCGCATCGAGCATGTGATGATTTCCGGCATTCCCGTTGCGAAGAAATGGCACGAAGACGAGCCCAAACGCCCGCGCTACTACGCCGGTGATGACGCCGATGCCTATTGGTACAGCGCCACTGACGTCATCGTCGCTGCGGCCGTGAACAAGCTCACCCCAGAACAGCGCCAGCATTTTCATCCGTTTCTAAGCGGCTTCAATCCCAACGACAAGAACTCTGCCGCCCATATCCAACGCATGTTCGACCTTAATCCAGGGCTCTGGCAGGGCATTGGAGAGGTGTTCACCCGTCACGATGACCTGACCGCGCTTACCTCAGGCGATACCCCGCGTGCCAATAACGAGGCAATGACGCGGATATACCACCTGGCCGCCGAAAACGACCTGCCGGTAATGCTGCACTCGAACATCACCTCCAAGCGCGAGCGTAACCCGCTGTATTTGGCTGAGATCGAAGAGCCGTTGCGCAACCACCCGCACACCCGTTTTATCTGGGCCCATGCCGGTACCAGCAAGGAAATTCACCGTCATCAGGTCCAGATGGACTTCCTGCTGCCCACGTTAAGCCGGATGCTGGAGGCCTATCCCAATCTGTATATTGACCTGTCCTGGAGCATGCTCACGCCGTATTTGCTGGACGATGCGGGTCAGCCTCGGCCGGAGTGGGTAAAGCTGGTGGAGCGCTTCCCGGAGCGTTTTATGCTGGGCTCGGACGTCGTAGGGCGTTTCAATAAGCTGGGTAAGGAAATGCGCCGCTTTGATCCCTTCCTCGATGCATTGCCCGAAGACATCGCCCACAAGGTTGCACGGGATAACTTCCTGGCCATTCTGCCTAAACCACCTCGCGATGGTGGCGCACGTTGATATCGCGTTTTCGTCTTACGCAAATACAGTAGAGCGCCGATAACTTCCAGGAGACCGGCTGCAGGTGAATGCAGCGCTTTTGGAAGGATCCAGGCAATGAATATCCGTAGTTTGAATATTGCCCCGCGCGCCGGTTTGGGCTTTGGCGTGCTGGCGGTGATGGTGTTTGCTCTGGGCGGCTTTGCGCTGCTGCAGATGGCCAACATGCGCCAGCAGTCGGATCAGGTGGAAAACAACTGGCTGCCCAGCGTGATGGCAGTGGGGGAGATGAGCCAGGACGTGTTGCGCATTCGTGCGCTGACCTTGCGCTTGCTGGTCACCCGCGATCCCCAGGCCGTGGCGCAGAACGAGCAGAAAATCACCGAGATCAAAGCCGCGCTGCATAACGCCGAAGGGCTGTACGAAGCGTTGATCGTATTGCCCGAGGAGCGTGTGTTGTTTGATCGACTCAAGGTCGAGGAGCAGCGCTACCTGCAGCGCCAGGAGCAGGTGGTGGCGCTGTCCAAGGCTAACCGGCTGGAGGAAGCGATTCAGGTGGTCAACGGTGAGATGAATCAGTTGGCTGACGAAATGGCACTGACCTTGCGATCCCTGGTTAATCTAAACAAGGTCAGTGCCAACGAAGCGGCAAAGCAGGCACAGCATGTATTCAGCCAGTCGCGAACTTGGGTGATCGCCATGGTTGCCCTGGCCGCACTGGTCACCATCGGCCTGGCGGTCTGGCTGACCCGCAGTATCGTGTTGCCACTGGCTCAGTCGCTCAAAGTTGCCCAGAACGTTGCCAGCGGCGATCTGACTGGGGAAATCATACTGAGTGGCAAGGATGAACCCGCGCGCTTGCAGCGGGCGCTCAAGGGGATGCAGGACACCTTGCGTGACACCATCCGGCGTATCTCGGAGTCTTCGAGCCAACTTGCGTCGGCGTCCGAGGAACTCAGCTGCGTTACCGAGGATGCCACCCGTGGTTTGCACCAGCAAAGCCAGGAAATCGAACAGGCCGCAACGGCGGTCAACCAGATGACGGCCGCGGTGGAGGAGGTGGCAAGCAATGCGGTGGTCACGTCACAGGCATCTCGCGAGTCTGACCGTATCGCCCAGCAAGGGCGTGAGCAGGTGCATCAAACGGTAGTGTCGATTGAGGCGCTGGCCTCGGATGTGACCGCCAATGCGACCCAGGTCGAGGACTTGGCTCAGAAGGTCTATGGCATTAGTAAGGTGCTGGATGTGATTCGTTCGATTGCCGAGCAGACCAATCTGTTGGCGCTGAATGCTGCCATTGAGGCTGCGCGGGCAGGTGATGCGGGGCGCGGCTTTGCGGTGGTCGCCGACGAGGTGCGCGCGTTGGCCCATCGCACTCAGCAGTCGACGCAGGAAATCGAGCAGATGATCGGTGGGATTCAGCAAGGCACGGAGCAAGCCGTCAGTTCAATGCAGCAGAGCAACACCCGGGCGCGTTCCACCTTGGACATCGCCAAGTCGGCGGGGACTGCGCTGGAGGCAATTGCATCGGCGTTCACGCTGATCAATGAGCGCAACCTGGTGATTGCCAGTGCGTCTGAACAGCAGGCGGCGGTGGCGAGGGAGGTGGATCGCAACTTGATGAATATCCGCGACCTGGCGCATCAGACGTCCGCCGGAGCTAATCAGACCAGTGCGGCGAGTCAGGAGTTGTCGCGGTTGGCGGTGGATTTGAATTCGATGGTGGCGCGGTTTTCGGTGTAGTGCGCAGGTTGGGTGTATGTCCGTTGTTCAGGTAACGGATGTATACCCGGTCAACTCCAGTCTTCCATAAAAAAGCCCCGAACCAGTCGGGGCTTTTTCAGTGGATCAAGCTACAGGTCTTACTTACCCTGCCAGCGCTTCAGTACCAAGGTGGCGTTAGTGCCACCGAAGCCGAAGCTGTTGCTCATCACTGTGTCGATCTTGGCGTTTTCAACGGTCTTGGTCAGGATCGGCATATCGGCGACGACCGGGTCGATCTCGTCGATGTTGGCCGAACCGGCCATGAAGTTGCCTTCCATCATCAGCAGGCAGTAGATCGCTTCGTGAACGCCAGCGGCGCCCAAGGAGTGACCCGACAGGCTCTTGGTGGAGCTGATGGCCGGAGCCTTGTCGCCGAATACCGCACGTACACCTTCCATTTCCTTGGCGTCGCCGACCGGAGTCGAGGTGCCGTGGGTGTTCAGGTAGTCGATTGGGGTATCTACAGCGGACATGGCCATCTGCATGCAACGGATAGCGCCTTCACCGCTCGGGGCAACCATGTCGTAGCCGTCGGACGTCGCGCCGTAGCCAACGATTTCCGCGTAGATCTTGGCACCACGGGCCAGAGCGTGTTCCAGCTCCTCGACCACCACCATGCCGCCACCGCCGGCGATGACGAAGCCGTCACGCTTGGCGTCGTAGGCGCGGGAGGCCTTTTCCGGGGTTTCGTTGTACTGGGTGGATAGGGCGCCCATGGCGTCGAACAGGAACGACTGGCTCCAATGCTCTTCTTCACCACCACCGGCGAACACGATGTCTTGTTTGCCCAGTTGGATCTGCTCAACCGCAGTACCGATGCAGTGAGCACTGGTGGCGCAGGCGGAGGAGATCGAGTAGTTCACACCCTTGATCTGGAACGGGGTGGCCAGGCAGGCCGAAACGGTGCTGCCCATGGTCCGCGTGACACGGTACGGGCCAACGCGTTTCACGCCTTTTTCGCGCAGGATGTCCAGCGCTTCCATCTGGTTCAGGGTGGATGCGCCGCCGGAGCCGGCGATCAGGCCGGTGCGTACGTTCGATACCTGGTCTTCGCTCAGGCCGGAGTCGGCGATGGCATCTTTCATGGCCAGATAGGCGTAGGCGGCAGCGTGGCCAACGAAGCGATAGATCTTGCGATCGATCAGTTCTTCGAGGGGCAGGTCGATGGAGCCGGAAACCTGGCTACGCAGACCCATTTCGGCATATTCCGGGTTGAAGCGGATGCCAGGGCGACTTGCACGCAGGTTAGCGGTGACGGTCTCTTTGTCATTGCCCAGGCAAGAAACGATGCCCAGACCAGTGATAACGACGCGGCGCATGCGGATAACCCTTAAAAGTTGTCAGTGGAAGTGAATACGCCGACCCGAAGGCCTTCGGCAGTATAGATCTCGCGACCGTCGACAGTCACCGAACCGTCGGCGATGGCCAGGTTCAGCTTGCCCTTGAGGACGCGCTTGATTTGAATGTTATAGGTGACTTTCTTGGCGGTCGGCAGGACTTGGCCAAAGAACTTCACTTCGCCCGAACCCAGGGCACGACCGCGGCCCGGCAGGCCTTGCCAGCCCAGGTAGAAGCCAACCAGTTGCCACATGGCGTCAAGGCCCAGGCAGCCTGGCATGACAGGGTCGCCTTCGAAATGGCAAGCGAAGAACCACAGGTCAGGGGTGATATCCAGCTCGGCGACCAATTCACCTTTGCCGTACTTGCCACCCTCTTCACTGATATGGGTGATGCGATCCACCATCAGCATGTTCGGGGCGGGCAGTTGCGCGTTACCTGGGCCGAACAGCTCACCGCGACTGCAGCGCAGCAGGTCTTCCCGAGTAAAGGCGTTTTGTTTGGTCATGCGAGCTCCTCAATAATCCCATGCGGCAGGGTAGGGCAAATCTTCCCGAACCGAATGAAGCGTTCATGCCTCATGTCGGCAGCCTACACATAGACTATTGCGTTGTAGTGAAAGTCACAGCGTTAGGCACTGAATGTACACTTGTTCACTGAAATTTTAAACCGGGCCCGTTTGAGGGGCCCGTTCGGGTGCCTAAGACTGCCGCACTTTCGTCTTTCACGCCAGTCGGACTTGGTTGATGGCGCACCGCTATTGCACCCAACGCTGCAGGATTTGCTGTAAATCCGTACGTTTGAACGGCTTGGCCAGGTAATCGTTCATGCCCGCCGCCAGGCAGGCTTCGCGGTCGCCCTGCAAGGCGTTGGCGGTGAGAGCGATGATTGGCAGGTCGGCACACCCTGGCAACTGGCGAATCTGCCGGGTGGCTTCGTAGCCATCAATCAGCGGCAGTCGGCAATCCATCAGGATCGCCGTGAAAATTAGGCTCTCGGCACTGCGGATCGCTTCGGCACCGTCAGTGGCCAGGCTCACTTCGAACCCCAGGCTGCGCAGCATCGCTTCCACCACGGTGCGGTTGACCGGATTGTCCTCCACCAGCAACACATGGCGGCCATCACCAGCGCTGTGCTTGCCCTCAGCATTCTGGGCCACCGCGGGCAGGCTTTGTTGATCCAGCGCCAGTGGAATTTCCAGGGTAAACACCGAGCCACGGCCTTCTTCGCTCTGAGCGCGGAGGGTGCCGCCCATGCGCTCGGCCAGGGTGCGGGCGATGGGAAGTCCCAGCCCGGTGCCGCCGTAACGTCTTGAAATGGAACTGTCGGCCTGCTGGAACGCATCGAACATCAATTCCAGGCGTTCCGTGGAAATTCCGATACCACTGTCACGCACGGTGCAGGTGAACCACACAAGCTCATGGTCGAGGGTTTGCCAATGGGGTTCGACGCTGACGGTGCCGTGCTCGGTGAACTTCAAGGCATTGCCGATCAGGTTCACCAGAATCTGGCGGATCCGCGTCGGATCCCCCCGCACTCGGAGTGCATCCATACCCGGCGGGATCGGCAGCTTGAGCACCAGCCCACGCTGCTGCGCGCTGTGCTGGAAGGCCTGGGCGCAACTGTTGATCAGGTCGGCCAGGTTGAACGAAATATGTTCCAGCTCCAGGGCCTCGCGTTCGATGCGCGAGAAGTCGAGGATATCGTTGATCACTTTGAGCAGATGCTCGGTGGACTCGGAGGCCAGCGCCGCGTATTCAGTCTGCTCCTCGGTCATCTCGGTGGTTTCCAGCAGTTGCAGCATGCCCAGTACGCCGTTCATCGGCGTGCGCAGTTCGTGGCTCATCATCGCCAGGAAGTCTGACTTCGCATTGTTGGCACGCTCGGCTTCTTCACGGGTCTGGATCAGTTGCGCCATGGCCTGCTGCTGTTCACGACTGGCCTGGTTGAGGCCTTCGGCCAAATTGTTGATGTGCCTCGAAAGGTCGCCCAGCTCTGAATCATCCACAATCGGCAGTGGCGTCTTGTAGTCGCCTTGCTGGATCGCCTTGACGGCATTGCCCATGGCGCTGATCGGTTGCGACAGGCTGGCGGCCAGGCGCCGGGCGAGCAGGAAGGTAAACAGCAGGGCGAACAACGCCAGGATGCCCGCCTTGAACAGAATCTCCTGTTGGCGCTGGCTGAAGGCGTCATTGGACATGCCGACAATCACCCGTCCCAGGTAATCCGCGCGCGGCGCCTTGGATTCGTTGAGGTTGTCCTCGAAAAAGTCGTTGCCCAGCTGGATATGTTGCAGGCGGATCGGCGCCTGGAAGACTTTCACCGACAGCGAGCGGTCGTGTTTCTCCGACGGCTGCTCGACGTACACCAGAATGTTTTCGCTGCTGTCCTGAATCTCCAGGAAGCGCACATGGGGCGTGGCCAATGTCGCGCGCAGCAGGCTATCAAGCACATCGTTGTTGCCTGAGATCACGCCGTATTCGGTGGCGGGCGCGAGCTGGTTGGCGATCAGTTGGCCCGTGTGGTCCAGTTCCTGGCGCAGGTCCTGGATACGCACGAAAGTGAAAAAGCTGATCAGCAGCAACGTCAGCAACAGTGCCGGACCCAGGGTGATGAGCTGGGTGCGTGTGTTGATGTCCCAACGACGACGCAAGGTCATGGGCGTTTTTCTCCTTCTGCCAATCGGGCGGCGACTCTGGCTTCGTCCACCTGTTCAATGCCCAGTGAGCGCGCGACCTGCGGGTTGCCCAAGACTTTGAAATGTTCTGGATACAGTGATCGTGGCCAACTGGCCGGCGGCTGGTCCAGCAAGCGGTCGAGTACCGCCAGCCAGTCGGCCTGGTCGCTGTAGGTGCTGGCCAGGCTGCCGGCGCGCACAAACCCGGCATTCGGGCCCACCAGCGGTAATTGCTGGGCGTAGCTGCTCAGCAGCAGGTTTTTCACGGTCTTTGGGTTGTACAGTTGCGGGTCGTCGAGGCCCAGCAGTACGTGGCTGCTCCTGAACAGGTTTTGCAGTGGGCGGCTGTCGTTTGTGTTGTCCCAGCGCTGAGGTTCGATGGCCAGCTCCAGCGCTTCTGCATAGCGGCGTAGCTCGGGCAGCAGGAATTCGCTCTCGGTGCTATAGAGCACACCGATACGCTGCGCCTGGGGCAGGATGCTGGTGATCAGGCGCAGTTGGCGTTCCAGCGGTGGGTCGCTCCACAACAGGCTGATCCGCGCGTGCCGCGAGGCCTCCGGACGTTGGTGGGCTTGTAGCCGACTGATGCGCAGCACTAGGGTCGGCGGGCCTTGTAGGTCCTGCAGACGCCAGTCCAGACCAGGCAGGTCCAGCAGGATCAAGCGCGTGCTGGAGGGCAAGCGGCTGGGCGCGGGCAAGTCCTTGAGAGGGGTGAAAGTAACGTGGTCTTCGGGGCGTTGCTGGGCCAGGGCCCGGGCAAAGGCTTGCACGCCTGCACCGTCTTCGTCTGCGGTCAGCAGGATTTCGGCGCTCCACGCCGGTGCCGCCAGCAACAGGCAGGCCAGCAGCACGGCGCGTCGGCAGCACTTATTGATAAAGAAGCGGGTCATCCGTGACGAGTCGCCCATGTCAGAACTCTAGCTCCGCGCTGAAGTAGAGGACGTGGCGATGGTCGTAAGTGTTGTCGGCCCAAGTGGTGGGCTGGTTATCGAGGCGTTCTTGCAGCATGCCGGCCAGCTCCACGTTGGCGTTGCCCAGGGCAATGCGCTTGGCCACCCGCAGGTCGACCCGTTCGAAGCGATATTGGTTGAGTGCGTCATCGCCATAGTAGAACAGCGCGCTGGACCAGCCGCGGCCCCATTCGCGCAACCAGCCGGCGGAGCCACTGTTGCGCGCCGTCTGGGCTTTGTCCAGAGGGTTGCTGGTGGCGGCGTCGACGTAAGCATAGGTCAGCCGCAGGCGATCGGCGCTGCTCACCCGCCAATCGAATTGCGACTCGGCCCCGGTAAACCGCGAACTGTTGGCGTTGCTGGCGATGTACTGGTTGTTGCGCAGGGGCGAGCTGATCATGTCGGTGATTTCGTCATAGAACAGTTTCACGTCCATGGTCAGCCCGAGATCGGCAAAGAACCCGTTGTATCCCAGCTCCCGCGAGCGCATCAGTTCCTTGTCCAAATTGCCCGGGCCCCGGGTCTTCACGAAGTACTGCCCGGAGCTCTGCCCGTAGGCCGGGGAGCTGAGGTTGGTGACGCGATAGCTCCAGTTGACGTTGTTCTCGAACATGTCCGGTGAACGGATGGCTTCGGAATACACCGCGCGCAGGCCGTGGCGCGGGTTGATCAAATAGTTGACCGCCACTCTTGGCGTGAGTGAGTGGCCACTCAGTTGTGTGTCTTCGAACATGGCGCCGCCTTGGAGCAGCCAATGCTCGCTGGCGCGCCATTCCAACTGGCCGAACAGGCGCCAGGTGGTGTCGTCCAGGGTGCCGTTGAAGTAGGTGTCGGAGTCGGCGCGGTCGTAGCGGTAGTTCATGCCGCTGACCAGGCGCAGGCTGTCGGACAGGCTGAGGGTGTCTTGAATCTCCAGGTCGTAGCGGCTTTCGCGCGTGCTCTGGTCGATGTCACCGCACACGCTCTGGTTCGCGCCGTTCCGCCATTGGTCCAGCACCTGATTGGCCAGGGCTTGCTCGGCGGCACTGCCCGGCGGTGCGGTGCCTTGGCTGTAGGTGTCCATGTGCCGGGCCAGCAGTTCGGCGTAATTCGGGTTCAATTGCCACAATTGGGTCAGCTCGGGGCTGAACGAGACCTTGGCGTCGCAGGCCTTCCAAATTTGCCGGCGATTCCACTGCTGGGCCGAGCCTTGGATATACAGGCTGTGCTCGGGATTTAAGTCGATGTTCCAGCGCAGGGAGCCTGCGTAGTCCTTGGCCGCGACGTCGGAGTTGTTACCGCCTTCGGTAATCCCGGCAAATACTGGGGTGTAGGTATACGGACGCTGATTGGTGCCTTCCTTGGCATCCAGTTGCCAGTCGATGCTCTGCTGCGCGTTCAACGTCTGGCTCATTGCCAGGCTGAAGCGGTTGAGGCGGCGACTGTCGCGGCGATCAGCACCGGCGGCATCGCTGTCGAAGCCATCGTCCTGCTGCCCGGACAGGGACAGGCGCAAATCACCGGTTTCCCAGCCCACGCCCTGGCTGGCATAGAAGTCGTTGATCCCACGTTCGCCCCGAATCACCTTTACCCGTGAGCCGTGGCTGTTAGCCGGTGACCGCGTAAGGATATTGACCACCGCCATCAACGCATTGGCGCCGTAGCTGACGGTGTTGGGGTCGCGGAAGACTTCGATACGCTCGATATCCTCCATGGCCACAGGAATATCGCTCCAGTCCACCGTGGCGAGGCCGGCGCGGTATACCGAACGCCCGTCGATCAACACCTGCATGCGCCGCGCATCGTTGGCACTGGTGCCGTGGTAGTTCACTGCAGCCTGGTTGCCGGTGGTGTAGCCGACCATCATTCCCGGCACCAGGCGTAGCAGTTCGCTGATGTCCCGTGCGCCGCTGGCTTTGATCAGCTCGCTATCGATCACGGTCATGCTGCCGGGTACGGCGGCGGCCGATTGCTTGAGGCGTGTGGCGGTCAATACCTGCGGCAGCGGCTGGCTGTCGAGGAACAGATCGTCAGCCAGCACTGATGTACTGCACAACAGCAATAGCAGTAGAGACGAATGGGAAGAAGGGCCCAAATACACGACACGGCCTTGATAATGACGGATAGCCGCCCATGTTAACTGAGGCTGGGGTATTTGCCAGTCAGTGCCTTTGCAATTACGTCACACGAGTAGGGCATTTTCCCACAGGCGCACGAATTGAAACGGGGGCTGGCCGCAAGCGGGTCGCTCCGTATAATGCCGCCATCGCCACTGGTATGGATTAACGGATTGCATATGACTGAGCAGCGCCCTATTGCGGTCCTGGGAGGCGGGAGTTTTGGTACCGCCGTGGCTAACCTGCTGGCCGAGAACGGTCACGCGGTGCGTCAGTGGATGCGCGATCCCGAGCAGGCCGAGGCCATCCGCGTGCATCGGGAAAACCCTCGTTACCTCAAAGGCATCAAGATTCATCCGGCGGTCGAGCCGGTCACCGATCTGTTGGCTACCCTGACGGACTGCGATCTGTGCTTTGTCGCGCTGCCCTCCAGCGCCTTGCGCTCGGTATTGGCGCCCCATGCCGAACGTCTGGCAGGCAAGATGCTGGTCAGCCTGACCAAGGGCATCGAGGCGCAAACCTTCAAGTTGATGAGCGAAATCCTTGAAGAAATCGCGCCCCAGGCACGTATTGGCGTGTTGTCCGGGCCGAATCTCGCGCGGGAAGTCGCCGAGCACGCGCTGACCGCCACTGTGGTCGCCAGCGAAGACGAAGCCCTGTGCGAACGTGTCCAGGCGGTGCTGCATGGCCGTACTTTCCGCGTGTATGCCAGTAGTGATCGTTTCGGCGTTGAGTTGGGCGGTGCGCTCAAGAACGTCTACGCCATCATCGCCGGTATGGCAGTGGCGCTGGGCATGGGCGAAAACACCAAGAGCATGCTGATCACCCGTGCACTGGCGGAAATGACGCGCTTTGCGGTGAACCAAGGCGCCAACCCGATGACATTCCTCGGCCTTGCAGGCGTCGGCGACCTGATCGTTACGTGTTCGTCGCCGAAAAGTCGCAACTACCAGGTGGGTTTCGCCCTAGGCCAAGGGCTGAGCCTCGAAGACGCGGTGACGCGTCTGGGGGAAGTGGCCGAAGGCGTCAACACCCTCAAGGTACTGAAAGCCAAGGCCCAGGAAGTGGGCGTGTACATGCCGCTGGTCGCGGGGTTGCACGCGATCCTGTTTGAAGGGCGCACTTTGAACCAGGTTATCGAGTTGCTGATGCGCGCCGAGCCGAAAACCGATGTCGACTTTATTTCCACCAGTGGTTTCAACTGAGGAACGCGTCATGAACGATCCGAAAGCAGCCCCCAAGTACGAATCCATTGTCCTACGCATCCTGTGGATGCTGGTGTTTGCCCTGGTGTGGCAAGTGGCGCAATTCATTCTCGGCGCGTTGGTCGTGGTGCAACTGATCTATCGACTGATCTACGGCGCGCCGAACCTGGGCCTGATGAATTTTGGCGACAGCCTAAGCCAGTTCCTGGCGCAGATCGGCCGTTTCGGCAGCTTTCATAGCGAGCAGAAGCCTTGGCCGTTCGCCGACTGGCCAACCCCGCGCGCGCCCGAGGGCGAAGCCGCCCACAGCGTACCGCCGGCGCCGCACCCTGTGCGCGATGAAGAGCCGAAACTGTGAAACTATGGATTTTGCGCCACGGCGAGGCAGAAGGGCAGGCCCGCACCGACGCCGAACGTAACCTTACTGAGCATGGCCGTGGCGAAGTGTTGCGCAGTGCCGCGCATCTGATTGGCCAACCGCTCAGCGCCATTATCGCCAGCCCCTATGTGCGGGCGCAGCAAACCGCGCAATTGGTACGCGACGTGTTGGGGTTCGAGCCAGAAGTCCGCACCGTGCCTTGGCTGACACCGGAGGGCAACCCACTGCAGGTGCTGGAAAAGCTCGACACGGATGACAATGTGCTGCTGGTCAGTCATCAGCCATTGGTCGGCAGCTTGATCAGCTTTTTGCAGCACGGCCATCAGCGCCAGCCAGAGCCGATGTACACCGCCAGCCTGGCGGAATTGGAGGGTGACTTCCCGCTGGCCGGGCTGATGAGCCTGGTAAGTGTGAAGAACCCGTAGGCAATACCGCTGCTTTGTGTGTGCTATACAGTCAACCAAGCAAGTGCTTGGTTGGCTATGGTCGGACCACAAAGGAGCGCGTCCCATGCCCGTCGCTGTTCGTTTGCCGTTGCAGCTCTTCTTCGAACGTGAAGCGCGACACCCGCGCCAGGCTTATCTGGTTCAACCCGTTGGCGGGGGCGAGGTGCAGACCCTCACTTGGGGCGACGTTGGCCAACAGGCTCGTCGCGCTGCGCACTGGCTGCGCGCCAGGGAGCTTCCTCAGGGCTCGCACATTGCCCTGATCTCGAAAAACTGCGCCCACTGGATCATCGCCGATCTGGCAATCTGGATGGCGGGGCATGTTTCGGTCCCTCTTTACCCCAATCTCACCGCCGACTCCGTTGGTCACGTACTCACTCATTCCGAGGCGGCGCTGGTGTTTGTCGGCAAGCTCGATGATTGGCCTGCCATGGCCCCCGGCGTTCCGGACGGTGTTTCGACCATCAGCCTGCCGCTGTGCCCACCCGGCGCGTTCGACTTCACGTGGGCAGACCTGCAAACCTGCTCACCGATCCAGGACAGCCCCACACCCGTTGCCTCTGAACTGGCTACTGTCATCTACACGTCTGGCACCACGGGCTTGCCCAAGGGCGTGATGCACAGCTTCGGCACCCTGGGGTTTGCCGCCACACACGGTACTGAGTTGTTTGGCCTGGGAGAGGGCGACCGGCTGCTGTCGTACCTGCCGCTGTGCCATGTGGCTGAGCGGATGTTTGTAGAGATGGCCTCAATCTACACCGGGCAAACGGTATTTTTCGCCGAGAGCCTGGATACCTTTCTGACGGATTTGCGCAGGGCGAGGCCTACAGCGCTGTTTGGTGTGCCGCGTATCTGGACCAAATTCCAGCTGGGTGTTTACAGCAAAATCCCTGAAAAACGCCTGGACACCCTGCTGCGGCTGCCGTTTATCGGCAAGCGCGTAGGCCGCAAGGTGCTCGCCGGCCTCGGATTGGATGCACTGCGGATTGCGTTGTCCGGTGCCGCGCCGGTTCCCGAGGCGTTGCTGCGATGGTATCAACGCCTGGGCCTGGATGTGCTGGAGGTGTATGGCATGACCGAGAGCTGCGGCTATTCCCATGTGTGTCGTCCCGGCCAGCAGACAATCGGCTGGATCGGCCTGCCGTGCCCAGGTGTGGAAGTGCGCATCGATGCGTCGGGTGAGGTGCAGGTGCGCAGCGGCGCGACCATGCTCGGCTATTTCAAGGATCCTGGAAAAACCGCTGAAACCCTTACTGGGGACGGCTTCCTGCGCACGGGCGATAAAGGTGAGCAGGACGCTGAGGGTCGCCTGCGCTTGACCGGACGCCTCAAGGAGATCTTCAAGACCAGCAAGGGCAAATACGTGGCTCCGGCGCCGATTGAGAACCGTCTGGCGGAGCACGCGCGCATCGAACAAGTCTGCGTGGTGGGCGATGGCCTTGGCGCGCCAATCGGTTTGTGTGTGCTGTCAGCGCAGGACCAGGACCGGCAAGCGCTTGGCGCCAGCCTCGAACGCTGGCTGGAGCAGGTCAACCAGACGCTGGATAAACATGAGCGTTTGCGCCGTTTGGTGGTGGTCAAGGACAACTGGGCGGTGGAGAACGGCTTTCTGACCCCGACCTTGAAGATCAAGCGCAACGTGATCGAATCGACTTACGGTCCACAGTTTCAGGACTGGAGCGAGCGTTCCGAGGCGGTTGTGTGGCAGGATTAGGGTCATCATAAAATCAACAAGGACAACCGCATGAGCCTGTGGCGTACCCAACCGAATATCGAACAACTCAACGCCATCCAGAAAAACACCATCGGTGAACTGCTGGATATTCGCTTTGAAAGCTTCGACGACGAATCCCTGACCGCCAGCATGGTGGTTGATCACCGCACCCATCAACCTTACGGCCTGCTGCACGGCGGCGCTTCGGTGGTGCTGGCCGAAAGCGTTGGCTCTATGGCGGCTTACCTGTGCGTCGACGCCAGCAAGTTCTATTGCGTGGGCCTGGAGGTCAACGCCAATCACCTGCGTGGCGTGCGCAGTGGGCGAGTGACTGCGGTGGCCAGGGCGATCCATATTGGGCGCACCACCCAGGTGTGGGATATCCGCCTGACCACGGAAGATGGCAAGGCCAGCTGCGTTTCACGTCTGACCATGGCCGTGGTTCCGTTGGGCGAGAACCCGCCGGCACGATAGGCGTGGCGTGAGTGTCATCATTCCTGGCAGTTACAGTCATTGCTGTACTGCCCAGGCATGGTGACAATCAATTTCTGTTTTTGTAGATGGGTCCGGTATGTCGCAGCATGTGTTTTTTACTCACGCCAATGGCTTCCCTTCGGCCACCTACGGCAAGCTGTTTGCCGCCTTGGCGCCGGAGTACGCAGTGGCGCACCTGCCGCAGCACGGTCACGACCCCAGGTTCCCGGTGGACGATAACTGGCAGAATCTGGTGGACGAGTTGATCCACCATCTGAAGCAGCAGCCGGAGCCGGTATGGGGTGTGGGCCACTCTCTGGGCGGTGTGTTGCATTTGCACGCCGCCATGCGTTGCCCACAGTTCTATCGCGGCGTGGTGATGCTCGATTCGCCAGTGCTGACCCGAGCGGACCGCTGGGTGATCCGCGCCGCCAAGCGTTTCGGCTTTATCGATCGCCTGACCCCGGCCGGCCGCACGCTGGGCCGTCGTGAAGAGTTCAGCGACATCGACGCCGCGCGTAGTTACTTCGCTGGCAAGACCCTGTTCCGTGGCTTCGACCCGGAATGTTTCGACGCGTACTTGCAACACGGGCTTTACCAGGCGGGTGATCGCCTGCGCCTGCGCTTCGACCCAGCCACCGAAATCAGCATCTACCGTGGCGTACCCCACACCAGCCCCGGCCAGGTGCGCCAACTGAAGGTGCCGCTGGCAGTGGTGCGTGGCCGCCAGAGCCGGGTAGTGATGCGTCACCACGCCAGCGGGGTCGACCGTCTGCCCATGGGTGAAATGCTCACCATGCCCGGTGGCCATATGTTCCCACTCGAACGCCCTCAGGACACCGCGACCTTGATCAAAACCCTGTTCACTCGCTGGGAAGCCCGTGAGCGCAGTTGCGCATGAGCACGCCGGTCGAAGAAATGCGCCTGAGCCTGCCTCATATCGAATTGGCGGCCCATCTATTTGGGCCCGAGGATGGCTTGCCAGTGATTGCCCTACATGGCTGGCTGGACAATGCCAACAGCTTTGCGCGTCTGGCGCCCAAGCTTTCAGGGTTGCGTATCGTGGCCCTGGACATGGCGGGCCATGGGCATTCCGCGCATCGTCCTACGGGTGCCGGATATGCCTTGTGGGATTACGTCCACGATGTACTGCAAGTCGCCGAGCAACTGGGTTGGAAACGTTTTGCATTACTTGGCCACTCCCTCGGAGCCATCGTTTCCCTGGTACTGGCCGGCGCGTTGCCGGAGCGGGTAACGCACTTGGGTTTGATCGACGGCGTGATCCCACCCACCGCCAGTGGTGAGAACGCTGCGGAGCGTTTGGGCATGGCATTGCAGGCGCAATTGAACCTGCAGGGCAAGCGCAAACCGGTCTACAGCACCCTGGATCTAGCGGTCGAAGCGCGCATGAAAGGCTTGGTCGCCGTCAGCCGTGAAGCCTCAGAGCTACTGGCCCAGCGCGGTTTGATGCCGGTTCCGGGTGGTTACACCTGGCGTACGGACAGTCGTCTCACCCTGGCTTCGCCGATGCGTCTGACCGATGAGCAGGCAATGGCCTTCGTGCGGCGAGTGGGTTGCCCTACGCAGTTGGTGGTTGCCGCCGACGGTATGTTGGCGAAACATCCTGACTTGCTTTCCCAGCTGCCCTTTGCGGTAACTACGCTGCCAGGCGGCCATCATTTGCACCTGAATGATGAGCCCGGCGCAGTCCTTGTTGCAGACTGTTTCAATCGGTTCTTCTCCGCGCCTTGACTTGGGGCGGTCAACTGCCGAGGCTGGGCAGATTGAAAGGGAGTCAACCATGAATGTTTTCAACACCGCTACGACCTCCAATGGCCAGGGCTTTTTGAGCTTATGAGCGTGCGTAACGGATGTATCCGTATCCTGGGGCTGAGCCTGCTCAGCCCAATGGTATTCGCCGCCGACCTGCCGGGCAGCCAGGACCTGCCCACCGTGGCCCGACAGGTCGACGCACAAATTGTCGATTACCGTCCCGCCGAAGAAAAAGAACGCATCTATCCCATGGGTGCGATCCGCAAGATCAGTGGCCAACTGCGCTATGAAGGCCAGGCCACCGCCCGGGGCCAAACCACAGCCATCACCTATGAACTGCCCGCTGAACACAGCTCCAGCGCCGCGTTCACCGCGACCCGCGAAGCATTGCAGGCAAAGGGTGCACAGCTGTTGTTCTGGTGTAAGGCCCGCGACTGCGGCGAGAGCAGCCTGTGGGCCAATGAGGTGTTCGGCAACGCCAAGCTGGTCGGCGCCGATGGCCAGCAGGAATACCTGCTGTTGCGTCTGGCCGCACCGCAGGACAATTCCTTGGTGGCGTTGTACGGCATTACCCGAGGCAACCGCCGTGCCTATCTGCATGTGGAACAACTGGACGCCAGCGCACCGCTGGGTGACCTGCTGCCCACCTCCGCGACCCTCTTGCGCGAATTGAAAAGCACCGGCGAACTGGATTTCCCAGCGCTGGGCGCCGAGCCTGACGACACCTGGTTGACCCTCATCTCCCGTGGCTTGAACCTCGATACCACCCTGAGCGTCAGCTTGACCGGCACCCACGCCGAAGCCTGGCGCCAGGCTTTGGTCGAAAAAGGCGTGCGCGCTGCGCGCCTTGAAACCGGAACCGGTGAAACCAAAGGTCTGCACCTGCATCTGATACGCTGACCCATATAAGGCGAACGGACCCGCGCCGTTCGCCTAAGCTTTCTTCCTACAGCCTTTTTCCGAGATACCCCATGCTCAATAACGATCGCCTGCTGGTGCAAATCCTGCTGCTGGTGCTCTTTGGTGCCAGTTTCTGGGTAATGGCGCCGTTCTGGTCGGCGCTGTTCTGGGGCGCCGTTCTGGCGTTCGCCAGTTGGCCACTGATGGTGCTGCTGACGCGCTGGTTGGGTGGCCGTGAATCCCTGGCTGCCGGCATCCTGACGCTGGGCTGGATGCTGTTGGTGGCGGTGCCGCTGGTGTGGCTGGGATTCAACCTGGCGGACCATGTGCGCGATGCGGTGGCGTTGATCAAGGATATCCAGGTAGACGGGCTGCCCGAGGCACCGAACTGGCTGGGCTCAATTCCCTTTGTGGGTGAGCGATTGGTCGGGATGTGGAACAGCATTGACGAGCAGGGTGCGGCGCTGATGGTCAGCATCAAGCCGTACCTGGGCCAAGTGGGGAACTGGCTGCTGGCGCGCAGTGCACAGATCGGCGGCGGTATCCTTGAGCTGACACTGAGCCTGGTGTTCGTGTTCTTTTTCTATCGCGATGGGCCACGGTTGGCGATGTTCGTGCATCGCCTGTTGGAGCGCTTGATCGGTGATCGCGCCGGTTATTACATCGAACTGGTTGCAGGTACTGTTCAACGTGTCGTCAACGGCGTGATCGGCACCGCCGCTGCCCAGGCATTGCTGGCGCTGATCGGTTTCTGGATTGCCGGCGTGCCGGGCGCCCTGGTGCTGGGGATCGTGACCTTCCTGCTCAGCCTGATCCCCATGGGCCCGCCGCTGGTGTGGATCCCGGCCACGGCGTGGCTGGCCTGGAAGGGCGATTACACCTATGCGGTGTTCCTGGGCGTATGGGGTACGTTCATCATCAGCGGCGTGGACAACGTGCTCAAGCCGTACCTGATCAGCCGTGGCGGCAATCTGCCGTTGGTGATCGTTTTGCTTGGGGTGTTCGGCGGCTTGATCGCGTTTGGTTTTATCGGCCTGTTTATTGGCCCGACCTTGTTGGCCGTGGCTTACAGCCTGTTGATGGATTGGAGCGCGACACAAGCTCAAGGGCGACGCGAAGACAAGCCTCTTTAAGCCCTGGGCAACCACATCACTGCAGTTAAACCGCCGCCTGGGGTCTCCTCCAGGCTCAGGCGGCCGCCGAGGCGCTCAGCGGCATCCTTGGAAATCGTCATGCCCAGGCCTACGCCACCGGAATTGCGGTTGCGTGAACCTTCCAGGCGGAAGAAGGGCTCAAACACCGCCTCGCGCATATCGGCGGCAATCCCAGGGCCGTGGTCGATCACGCGGATGATCAGGGCTTCGCGGCTGTCTTCAAGTTCAACACGCACCGTGCCGGCATAGCGCAAGGCATTGTCGATCAGGTTGTTCAAGCAGGAGCGCAGGGCCATCGGTTGCACCTGCAACGGAACGCAAGTGCCGGCGAATTGCACATCAGAGCCCTGGTCCTGGGCGTTTTCACTCAGTGATTCCACCAACGCCTGCACATCCAGCCAATGCCGTGTTTCGCTGGTGCGTTGTTCATGCAGGTAGCTCAGGGTGGCGTCGAGCATGTTGATCATGTCGTCCAGATCCTGGCGCATCTGGCCCTGCAACTTCGTGTCGTCGATCTGTTCCAGGCGTAGCTTGAGGCGTGACAGCGGAGTGCGAAGGTCATGTGAGACGGCGCCGAGTATACGTGCGCGTTGGCTGACCTGTTCGCGGATACGCCGTTGCATCAGGTTGAAGGTCGATGCTGCTTTGCGCGCTTCCTGCGGGCCGGACTCATCCAGCGGCGGGCTGTCGAGGTCCAGGCTCAGGCGCTCGGCCGCTTCGCTCAGACGCTGGATCGGCCGGCTCAGCAGCTTGGCGCCGTACCAGGCGGCAATGATCAGGCAGATGAACTGGAACGTCAGCGGGACCAGCGGGCCGCCAAACCACGGGCGGCGATGTTCCTTATGCCGTTGCGTCATAGTGCCATCAGGCTGTTCGACAAAGGCTTCCTGAGGCGGTGGCGGGGGAGGACCGTAATAACGAAACCAACAGATCGCCAGCACATGGGCCAGCACAATCGCCACCAGCAACACGCCGAACAGCCGACCAAACAGCGTATTGAAGGCGGCACGCATCAACCGATATCCCGCGCGTCAAACAGGTAGCCTTCGCCCCGCACAGTTTTGATCAACTGTGGTGCCTTGGGGTCATCCCCCAGTTTCTGACGCAGGCGCGACACCAGCAAGTCGATGCTGCGATCAAACGCTTCGATGGATCGCCCACGAGCGGCATCCAGCAATTGCTCACGGCTCAACACCCGCCGCGGGCGCTCGATAAACACCCACAACAGACGAAACTCGGCGTTGGACAGCGGCACCACGAGGCCATCGTCCGCCACCAGTTGGCGCAACACGCTATTGAGGCGCCAGTTGTCGAAACGGATATTGGCGCGCTGTTCGGTGCGGTCATCACGCACTCGGCGCAAGATAGTCTGGATACGTGCCACCAGTTCGCGCGGTTCGAAAGGCTTGGACATGTAGTCGTCGGCGCCCAGTTCCAGACCGATGATGCGGTCGGTGGGTTCGCAGCGGGCGGTAAGCATCAGGATCGGTATATCCGACTCCGAGCGCAGCCAGCGGCACAGCGAAAGGCCGTCCTCGCCTGGCAGCATCAGGTCTAGCACCACCACGTCAAAGGTTTCGGCTTGCATGGCCAGGCGCATCGCGGCGCCGTCGGTGACGCCGGTGGCGAGGATATTGAAGCGTGCCAGGTAGTCGATCAGCAGTTCGCGAATCGGCACATCGTCGTCGACGATCAGCGCGCGGGTATTCCAGCGCTTGTCCTCGGCGGTCACCGCGCCTTTTTGTTCGTCGTTCACTGGGACAAAAGGGGTATGCATAGTGCGATCATCTGCCTGGTTGTTGCGGTCAGCATAGGCGCCCAGCCCCATGGCTGGAAGTGCTGGTCGTTGGGTCGTGCGGGCGAGGCTAGCGGTGGGGCGTGTTGGGGGCATGTCGTGAATGTATCAGCTTTGAAATATTTGCCCGAAAGGCCCGCCAAATGCCGGTTGGTCAGTATTTACCGATCATCGGATCCCGCAACGCCGCTGCTTGCGCTACAATCCGCGCCGATTTCGACTTGCCTGAGAGCCCATTCCAATGTCCGTCTGCCAGACTCCTATCATCGTCGCCCTGGATTACCCCACCCGTGACGCCGCACTGAAGCTGGCTGACCAGTTGGACCCCAAGCTTTGCAGGGTCAAGGTCGGCAAGGAACTGTTCACCAGCTGTGCCGCAGAAATCGTCGGCACCCTGCGTGACAAAGGCTTCGAAGTGTTCCTCGATCTGAAATTCCACGATATCCCGAATACCACCGCCATGGCGGTCAAGGCCGCCGCCGAAATGGGCGTGTGGATGGTCAACGTGCACTGCTCCGGCGGCCTGCGCATGATGACCGCCTGCCGCGAAGTGCTGGAACAGCGCAGCGGCCCTAAACCCCTGCTGATCGGTGTGACCGTGCTGACCAGCATGGAGCGCGAAGACCTGGCCGGTATCGGCCTGGACATCGAGCCTCAGGAGCAGGTACTGCGCCTGGCAGCCCTGGCCCAGAAAGCCGGCCTTGATGGCTTGGTGTGCTCGGCGCTGGAAGCCCAGGCCTTGAAGACCGCCCATCCGTCGTTGCAATTGGTGACCCCGGGGATCCGCCCGGCGGGCAGCGCCCAGGATGACCAGCGCCGTATCCTGACCCCGCGTCAGGCACTCGATGCAGGTTCTGACTACCTGGTGATCGGTCGCCCGATCAGCCAAGCGGCGGATCCGGCCAAGGCGTTGGCTGCGGTCGTTGCCGAGATCGCCTGATCCGAATGGGGAAGGGGCTTGCTGCAGCGAGCCCCTTCTCACATTTGCTATGCAGTGTGTCAGCTGACCTTAAGCACCAATTTCCCAAAGTTCTCGCCGTTGAATAACTTCATCAACGTCTCCGGGAACGTCTCCAGGCCCTCGACAATATCCTCTTTGCTCTTGAGCTTGCCCTGCGCCATCCAGCCGGCCATTTCCTGCCCGGCGGCGGCAAAATTCGCCGCGTGATCCATCACCACAAAGCCTTCCATCCGCGCGCGATTGACCAGCAGCGACAGGTAGTTGGCCGGGCCTTTCACAGCTTCCTTATTGTTGTACTGGCTGATGGCGCCGCAAATCACCACCCGCGCCTTCAGCGCCAGGCGGCTAAGTACTGCGTCAAGAATGTCGCCGCCGACGTTATCGAAATACACATCCACGCCCTTCGGGCATTCGCGCTTGAGGGCGGCGGGTACGTCTTCGTTCTTGTAGTCGATGGCTGCATCAAAGCCCAATTCGTCTACCAGAAACTTACACTTGTCAGCGCCACCGGCGATGCCGACCACGCGGCAACCTTTCAGCTTGGCGATCTGCCCGGCAATACTGCCCACGGCGCCGGCTGCACCGGAAATGACCACGGTTTCACCTTCCTTGGGTGCGCCGGTGTCCAGGAGCGCGAAGTAGGCAGTCATGCCGGTCATGCCCAGTGCAGAAAGGTAGCGGGGCAGAGGGGCGAGCTTTGGGTCGACGGTGTAGAAGCCGCGCGGCTCGCCGAGGAAATAATCCTGCACGCCCAAGGCACCATTCACGTAGTCGCCGACCGCGAATTTCGGGTTGTTCGAGGCAATCACCTTGCCCACGCCGAGCGCGCGCATCACTTCGCCGATACCGACGGGCGGAATGTAGGACTTGCCTTCATTCATCCATCCACGCATGGCCGGGTCGAGGGACAAGTATTCATTGCGTACCAGCACTTGCCCGTCCTGGGGTGTGCCCACCGGTACTTCCTGGTACGTGAAGGTTTCCCGCGTCGCCGCGCCGACCGGGCGTTTGGCGAGCAGGAATTGGCGGTTGGTCTGGGCAGTCATGGCAGGGACTCTTAAGAAGTGGAGCATGAGTGATAGACCTTGAGCGGGTTGGGGGCAAGGCCGGCTGAAGGCGCGAATGCTGGTCGATAGGCTGCGTTGATAGTGCGCAGGGTGTACTTATCACTGGTACTCATGCAGCCCTAACCGGGCGTTTGATAGTGCTGACGCGCCAGTGTCAGTGTTGGCTAGACTCGGCCCACGGCTATTTCTCCCATAGGACATTCCCCCATGAGCATGACGTTTTCCGGCCAAGTTGCCTTGGTGACCGGCGCCGCCGCCGGTATTGGCCGCGCCACCGCGCTGGCGTTCGCCGCCGAAGGTTTGAAGGTCGTGGTTGCCGACCTGGATGTGGAGGGCGGCGAGGGCACTGTCGCGCTGATCCATCAGTCCGGTGGCAAGGCGTTGTTTGTGCGCTGCAACGTCACACAGGAGGCGGATGTGCAGCAATTGATGGCGCAGACCATCAGCGCTTATGGCCGCTTGGACTACGCCTTTAATAACGCCGGCATCGAGATTGAGAAGGGCAAGCTGGCGGACGGCAGCCTGGATGAGTTCGACGCCATCATGGGCGTCAATGTCAAAGGCGTGTGGCTGTGCATGAAGTACCAATTGCCACTGTTGCTGGCCCAAGGTGGCGGGGCCATTGTCAATACCGCGTCGGTCGCGGGCCTGGGGGCGGCGCCGAAGATGAGCATCTACGCGGCCTCCAAGCATGCAGTGATCGGCCTGACCAAATCGGCGGCCATTGAGTACGCCAAGAAGAAAATTCGCGTCAACGCCGTTTGCCCGGCGGTGATCGACACCGATATGTTCCGCCGTGCCTATGAGGCCGACCCACGCAAGGCTGAATTCGCCGCCGCCATGCACCCGGTTGGGCGTATCGGCAAAGTAGAAGAAATCGCCAGCGCCGTGCTTTACCTATGCAGCGATGGCGCCGCATTCACCACCGGGCACGCCTTGGCGGTGGACGGTGGCGCGACGGCGATCTAGGACCTCGCGTCGCCCTCTATTCGAAAACGTCTTGGGGGGATGTGGGGCTTTTCCAGAGCTGGCAAAACGCCGCGACCGAATATGTGTCAGTAGGTAAATAATTCAATTAAATCAATACTTTAATAAATTTGTGTGACCGGCAGTCAACGGCTTCTGTGCTTAACTCTTCGGGTTGATAACAGACAGTTGAAGTGAGTGGCTCATGGATTTAAGGATTGATCGACAAGCCCTTGTACCGGTGGTGCAGCAAATTGTCAGTGCAGTGGCGCAATGGATTCGCAAGGACGAGGTAAGCCCCGGCACACGCTTGCCCTCCATCCGCCAACTGGCTCGGGATAATCTGCTCAGCCAATCCAGCGTGATCGAAGCATTCGAACGGATGGTCGCCCAGGGAGTGCTGGCCCCCCGGCAAGGCTCGGGATTTGTAGTGGCCCAGCCAGCCGTCTCCCACGAAGGCAATTGGTATGAAGGGGCGGAGCGCGAATGGGGGGCCTTTGCCGATAATCCGCTGGGCGAGTTGAAACTGGGCTGCGGCTGGTTGCCAGACGCCTGGCGCGAAAGCGATGACATCAGTTACGCAATCCGTGAAGTTACCCGCACCGACACTGCAGCACTGTTCAACTACAGCACGCCCTTAGGTTTACCCGCGTTGCGCGAACAACTGGCCAAGCGCCTGACTCAGATTCATATCCCCTCCAGCGTGGACTGCATCCTCACTACCGCGGGCGCTGGCCATGCCCAGGACCTGCTGATACGCACGCTGCTCAAGGCCGGCGATTGCGTGGTGGTCGAAACCCCGGGGTACGGCAACCTCTATCAACAATTGGCGTTCCAGGGTGTGCAACTGCTGGAGGTGCCGCGTACCCGAGGCGGCCCCGACCTCCTGGCCCTGGAAGCGTTACTACAAGACCATCGGCCAAAATGCCTGTTCATCCACAGCCTTTATCACAACCCCACCGGGACGAGTCTGTGCCGCGAGGTGGCCGAGCGTTTGCTGGAACTGGCGCACCGCGAAAACTTCCTGATCATTGAAGAAGACGTCTACGGCGACCTGCAACATGCCAGTTGCATACGGCTCGCGGCATTGCCCCATGATGACCGGGTGATCTATGTCGCGAGTTTCTCCAAGACCTTGAGCAGTGCGTTGCGCGTGGGGTATCTCACTGCCAGTTCGGCGATCATCACGCAACTGGCCAGCCTCAAGACCTTGACCGGATTCGGCACCTCGCGGTTTGCCGAGGCAGTGGTTGCTACGCTATTGGCCAATGGCACCTATCGTAAATGGGTACAGCGCCTGCGCAAGCGACTGGGCACTGAAATGAGAGCCACCCTGCAAGTGCTGGAAGACGAGGAGTGGGAGGTGTTCGCGGTGCCTGCCGGAGGCATGTTCCTGTGGGCGCGGCCGGGGGAGGCGCAACCTTCGCTGTTGCAGAGGTGTGCCCGACGTCTGGGAGTGTTGTTGTCTCCCGGGGCGTTGTTCAGCCCAACGGCGGAGCCCTGTGATTGGCTGCGCATCAATGTGGCCTATGCAACTGATCCACGGGCTTTGGCATTGTTCCGTGCCATGGGGCCTACCAGATCGACCTCGACCATTCTGAAAACGACGAGCGTGTAGCTTTTTGCCATTATTGTGGCGCCAACGTCTTGTGCTCAGTGCCTTGTGGTTGCGAATCTCGCTGGATGTCAATCGGGCTTGATGGCATCTGCCATTGCAAGAGGATTCAAGTGCAATGATTTCAGGCGTGCAACGACGTTTCGCCAACCTCGGTATGGCGAAAAAACTGGGTTTGGGCTTCATGCTGGTGCTGCTGCTGACGGCTTTGGTAGCAGCTATCGGCGTGTGGTCCCTGCAGACCGTTGGCCAGCGTTTCGAGGGGCTCAAGGCCATGTCTTCTCTCAACAGCGGCTTGCTCAAGGTACGCCTGATCGAGCAGGACTACGCGCTGCACGCCGACCCCAAGGCTGTCGACGCCCTGCATGAAAGCGTTGACGCCTTGGCGGCCCAGGCCGCCGCCCTCAAGGCACAGTCTGCGGCGAATGTGCCGGTGATGACTGACGTCGAGCAGGCCTTGGTCGCCTACCGCCAGGCGTTCGATGAGTTTGTCGAGCTGACCCAGACCAAGGATCTGGCGCTGGAAATGGCCACTTGGTCAGTGTCCAGCGTGGCGAACAACCTGGACGTGTTGCAGGCCGGCCTGGCGGACGACGGGGCTTATGGCCTCAAGGAAAGCCAGGGCAAGGAGGGCGCCGAGTTTATCGAGCAGGCTGGTCAGGTCAGTCAGGTGTCGCGCTTGATGTTGCAGGCCATGAACGAAGCCCACGTACGCTTGGACCAGAGCCGCAAAGTGGATGCTGAGGATGCCGAGCAAGGCAAGATCGAGCAGGCTGACCAGGCTCTTGCTCAAGTCGAGCAACTGAAGAAGTCGGTCAAGGACTCCGGTTATCAGACGGTGCTCAATGAAGTTTCCGGGCACATTGCCGCGTTCAGCGAGAAGCTGGGTGAATACACCGGCCTGTTGGCCCAGGAAAAAGTGGTCTACAAACAACTGCATGACCGGGCGGCCCTAGTGGTCAGCCGGGTCAACCAGGCCTATGACGCCGAAGACCTGTCGATGCAGGCACAACTGAAAAAAAACGCGATGTTGATCATCGTCTCGTCGGCCCTGGCTTTGCTGGTGGGGCTGATTGCAGCGTGGGTGATTACCCGTTTGATCGTCGCGCCGCTGCGCAGTGTGATCGCGGTGGCGCAGCAGATTGCCGCCGGGGATTTGAGCGGGCGTATGGAGGTCAGTCGTCGTGATGAAATCGGCCAATTGATGCAGGCGATGCAACAGATGGGCAGCGGCCTGAGCCAGATGGTCAGCGGCCTGCAGGCCGGTATCGAGCAATTGGCCAGCTCGGCGCAGTCGCTCTCCAGCGTGACCGAGCAAACCAATGTCGAGGTCAGCAGCCAGAAGGAGGAAACCGAGCAGGTGGCCACTGCTATGAACCAGATGACCGCCACGGTGCATGATGTGGCGCGCAACGCTGAAGAGGCCGCGCAAGCCGCGCAGACCGCGGATGACAAGGTCGACAGCGGTCAGCAAGTGGTGCGCCAGAGTTTGCAGCGCATCGAGTTGCTGGCCACTTCCAGTAACAGTGCCAGTGCGAGCATCGAGAGCCTCAGTGCCGAAATCCAGAACATTGGGACTGTGTTGGGCGTGATCAAAAGCGTGGCGGAGCAGACCAACTTGCTGGCTCTGAACGCGGCCATCGAGGCTGCCCGTGCGGGTGAGCAAGGCCGTGGCTTTGCGGTAGTGGCCGATGAAGTGCGGGCGCTGGCCAAGCGTACCCAGCAATCGACCGAAGAAATCGAGCGGTTGGTCAGCACCTTGCGCAGCGCGGCGCAATCATCGGTGCAGCAGATCCAGCAAAGCGGTGAGCTGGTCAAGCTGGCGGTCAGCGATGCCCTGGAAACCGAGAGCGCCCTGGGCAGCATCGCGGTGGCGGTGTCGTTGATCCAGCAGATGAACCAGCAGATCGCCGCTGCCGCTGAGGAACAAAGCTCGGTGGCTGAAGAGATCAACCGTAGCGTCACCAGTATTCGTGCGAGTGCCGATCAATCGGCGTTGAGCATGCAGGGCAATGCGGCGTCGAGTATCCAGCTGGCGCAGTTGGGGGCGGAGCTCAAGGGGATGGTGGGGCATTTCCGCCTTTGATCGCAGCACCGAGGCTGCGATCAAAGGGGAGGGCGATCAAGCGTGGTTTGCGAGAAAGGTCAGCAGCGCTTCGTTGACGAAGTCCGGGTTCTCCCGGCTGGAGATATGCCCTGCGTCTGGAATCAACGTCAGTGCGCAGCCAATCAGTTCGGCCATTTCCTTGGATTCGACGGGTGGACGAGGTTTGTCCTGCTCGCCGCACATCACCAAAGTAGTATCGGCGTCCAGGCGCGGTAGTTGCTCCAGCACGTCGTCGCGGCTGAAGATCAACTGGCCCAAGGGCACGACGCTCTGCAGCAGGCGTTCTCGGGAAAAGGCCCGCAGTGACGTGCGAAAGTCCTGGTACAGCGCTGATTCGCGGTCGATGTCCGGGCGGAAGAAGATCGGTGCGATCACATCCAGCAACGGCTCGGGAATGGCGCCGGCGTCTTCAATCATCTTGAACAGCGAGAAGTAATACTGGCGCGTGGCCTCGGGCTCGGCGCCGAGGTAGGTGTCCATCAGTATTAGGCTGTTGATGCGTTCGGGGGCCTGCAACGCCAGGCGCGCGCCCCACATTCCGCCGACCGAGAGGCCCACCAGGTTGATCTGCGTGATAGCCAAGTGATCCAGCAGGGCCAAGGTCTGGCGTGCGAGGTCGTCGAGGGAGCGCGTTTGCGTGGGCAGTTGGCCCGATTCACCGTGGCCCCATAGCTCGGGCACGATCACACGGTACTGTTGCGACAGGGCGTCGATCTGCGGTGCCCACATGTCGCGGTTCCACAGGTAGCTGGAGCCCAGCAGCACGGCCGGGCCGGTGCCTTGGTCGAGGTAGTGCAGGGGTTGTCCATCAATGACGGCGATAGGCATAGCAGGCCTCTGACTTCACGGAGTGAGGCGCACTTTTTTACGCTAGTCGGGGGGCGGAGGATAGGTGCCAGGATGATGGCACCTATTATTTTGCGAGGATCAATCGTAGATGACTTTCTTCTTCCACTCGGCGTCGGCGTCGACTTCTTTCATGCCTTGGGTCAGTTCGTTGACCTCTTCTGCGGCCTGTTTGCTGTTAGCCAGCACGGTGGAGTTGGCGCGGGCCAGTTGGCCTTCCAGCAATTGCAGCTGGGCGCTGTAGAGTACCGGCTCCGGCTGTTTGCGCAGGTACTGCACACCACGCTCGAAGGCCAGGCGTGCCTGGCCCGGTTGGCCCTGCTGCAGCGCGTGCTGGCCGAGGTTGTTGAAGAACTCGATGTGCAGCAGCACCAGGATATGGCGGATTTCTTTGATCCAATGCTTGGCTTCGTTGGAGGGTAGGAAACCGTCCTGGGCTGCGCGCGTGACCTGGCCGTGCAGGGCTTCCAGCAGGAAGCGCACGTCCTTGGCCTTGGCTTCGGTCTGGATCGGTGCCGGGGGGTTGTTGACCGGGATGGATTCGCCCTGGGCCACCAGTGTATTCAGCTCAGTGATGCGCGCTTTAATAGGAGCACTGGTCTTGTTGAGGTTCAACAGGCGCTGGTTCACGTTGAGTTCCAGGCGGGTCAACAACAGTTTGAGCGCCGGGGTCATCAGTTGGCCTGGGAATGTTTCGGTGATCTCACCGCAACGGCGCAGGCGATCGTTAAGCTCGATCTGGACGCGCTGCTTTTCCAGCTTGTTGTTTTCCACCACGTGGTTCATATAGCCAATGGCGATCAGTATTACGATCCCGGCTATTACCAGCAGGGTGATCATGAGTGGTGTCACCGGTGTGACCTCTTTATAGGGTTTGCAATGGAGTGTAGTGACTGGGCCGGCTATCGGATAGAGCTGATCGACCAGCTGCCCGGGTAGTTTCTTCTATATAGACAAGCGCTCCCTGCGTAGATGCACATTGCCATTATTTGCCAGGGCGAACTATAACGTCTTGTCGGGTGCCAGAATATAGGCGTCAAGGTGCGGACGGGCAGAATGCTCGCAACGGCTGGTAAACGCGGGCGAAGTCATTGATTTTAATAAATTTATCCTTGGGGGTTGACGATCCCCCAATCCATCCATAGAATGCGCGCCACTTAAAGCGTAAAGCACACAGCGAAACGCGTTGAGTAGTGAATGTTGTACGTGTGTCCCCTTCGTCTAGTGGCCTAGGACACCGCCCTTTC
>PJQF01000184.1_pt1 | contig 32526 bp, 26 predicted proteins | sample 1503741 | NCBI WGS metagenome assembly PJQF01 (sample SAMN07775949, study PRJNA414020) | Biofilm metagenome, whole genome shotgun sequencing project. | isolation source: biomolecule (vanillin) treated reverse osmosis membrane biofilm | place: India: Nagpur | collected 2017-03-21 | reverse complement strand
GCAGACTCGACAGACTAACACCATCGACTTTGCCCTTCAACTGCAAGTAGCGGCGGCGAGCTCGTTCCTCGGCGCTGGCCGTCAGGAAAATCTTCAGCGGTGCCTCGGGAAACACTACGGTACCCATGTCGCGACCATCGGCCACAAGGCCCGGCGGCTCCTGAAAAGCCCGCTGACGCTGCAGCAACGCGTCACGCACAGCTGGGAGCGCGGCAACCTGGGATGCCCAGGAACCGACTTGCTCGTTGCGCAAATCATCCGTCACATCATCCCCTTCCAGGATGATGCGCTGGGGATGACCTTCCGTCGCACCGACGAACTGCACATCTAGGTGCGCCGCCAGCAGCTTCAGGGACTCTTCATTGGTCAGGTCTACGCCATGGTTGCGTGCGGCAAACGCCAGCAACCGGTACAGCGCGCCGGAATCCAGCAGACACCAACCCAGGCGCTTGGCCAGGATGCCGGCGATGGTGCCTTTGCCCGAGCCGCTTGGCCCGTCGATGGTAATCACCGGTGCTTTGATATTCACAATTGAGCCTCTTGGGCAACACGGATGCCGACTTGGGCACACAGTGTAAGAAAATTCGGAAAGGACGTAGCAACATTGGCGCAGTCGCGGATACGGATCGGCGCAGTCGCCCGCAGGGACGCTACGCTGAACGCCATGGCAATCCGGTGATCACCATGGGCATGGACTTCACCACCGCCCATCAGGCCACCGTCAATGATAATCCCATCAGGGGTAGCTTCACACTTCACGCCTAGCGTGAGCAGACCGTCGGCCATCACCTGGATACGGTCGGACTCCTTCACGCGCAACTCCTGAGCCCCACGCAAAACGGTCCGACCTTCAGCGCAGGCCGCCGCAATAAACAACACCGGAAACTCATCAATGGCCAACGGCACGAGCGCTTCTGGGATCTCGATCCCCTTCAGAACGGCAGCACGCACACGCAGGTCTGCGACAGGTTCTCCACCGACTTCGCGCTGGTGCTCCAGACTGATATCTGCCCCCATCAGCCGCAGGATATCAATCACCCCGGTACGGGTAGGGTTGATGCCGACATGTTCCAGCAATAACTCGGAACCCTCGGCAATCGACGCAGCCACCATAAAAAACGCCGCCGAGGAAATATCCCCCGGCACCTCAATACGGGTAGCAGTCAGCGTATGACCCGACTCAACCGCTGCGGTAGCACCCTGCACCCTCACGGGATAGCCAAAACCTCGCAACATGCGCTCGGTATGATCGCGCGTAGGTGCTGGCTCGGTCACTGCGGTCTTGCCTTTGGCGTATAGCCCGGCCAGCAACAAACAGGATTTGACCTGGGCGCTGGCCATCGGCAACACATACTCCAAACCTTTGAGCGACTGCCCACCACGAATGGTCAGCGGTGGACGTCCTTGCGGCCCGGTTTCGATCACTGCGCCCATCTCCCGCAGCGGCTTGGCCACGCGGCTCATTGGGCGCTTGGACAACGACGCATCGCCAGTCAACACGCTGTCAAAGCTTTGCGCTGCCAGCAAGCCGGACAACAGCCGCATGGACGTGCCCGAGTTCCCCAGGTAAATCGGCCCCGGCGCCGGCTTCAAGCCATTCAAGCCCACGCCATGAATGGTCACGCGCCCATGGTGCGGACCTTCAATGACCACTCCCATGTCACGAAACGCCTGCAAGGTCGCCAGAGCATCTTCGCCCTCAAGGAAGCCTTCGACCTCGGTCACGCCGTCGGCCAATGAGCCCAACATGATTGACCGATGAGAAATCGACTTATCGCCCGGCACACGGATGCGCCCGCTCAGGCGGCCACCCGGGTTGGCGACAAAGGTCAACTCGTCGGCGTTCACAGCGGTTTCCACATAGGCCCGGCGCGCCAGGATCTTGCTGAAATGCTCACGCGCCACCCGCGCACGGGTGAACACGCCCAACAATTGATGACCATCACCCGCATCCACTGCATCGCGCAGGGCGTCGAGATCACTGCGGAAAGTGTCCAGAGTACGCAACACCGCTTCGCGATTGGCGAGAAAGATGTCGTGCCACATCACCGGGTCGCTGCCGGCAATTCGCGTGAAATCGCGGAAACCACCGGCTGCGTAGCGGAAAATATCCAAGTTCTCATTGCGCTTGGCCAAAGAGTCCACCAGACCAAATGCCAGCAAATGCGGTAAATGACTGGTTGCCGCTAGCACTTCGTCATGGCGCTCGACTTGCATATGCTCGACGTCCGCCCCCAACTCACGCCACAGACGATCCACCACCGCCAACGCAGCGGGATCGGTTTGCTCCGACGGCGTCAGGATCACTTTATGCCGACGGAACAACTGCGCATTGGACGCCTCCACCCCGCTCTGCTCGGAACCTGCAATCGGGTGGCCCGGTACGAAGCGCGCTGGCATCCCGCCAAATGCAAGTTGCGCCGCGCGCACCACATTGCCTTTGGCACTGCCGACATCCGTGAGAATCGCCTGCCCCAAGTCCATACCCGCCAACAACGCCAGCAACTTCTCCATGGCCAGGATCGGTACCGCTAGCTGGATCACATCCGCGCCATGACACGCGAGCGCCAAGTCCGCTTCACAGCGGTCCACCACGCCCAGCTCAACCGCTAGCTTGCGCGATTGAGGGTCCAGGTCGACGCCGACCACTTCACCGCATAGCCCACTTTCACGCAGGCCTTTGGCGAAGGAGCCGCCGATCAACCCCAGGCCGACCACCACCAGGCGACCGATCATAGGCACAGCAGGTTGCAATGCAGTGACATCAACCACGAGCCAGAACCTTGGCCAGCGCTTCCAGGAAGCGGCTGTTTTCAGCCGGCAAGCCGATGGTGATGCGCAGGTGGTTGGGCATGCCGTAGTTAGCCACCGGACGCACGATCACACCTTCGCGCAACAGACCCTGGAAAACAGGCGCGGCCACTTGGCCGAGGTCGACGCAAATAAAGTTGCCCTTGGACGGAATCCAGCCCAGGCCCAACTCACGCAAGCCTTCCTGCAACTGCAGCATGCCGTTTTCGTTGATGCGCCGACCTTCTTCCAGGTACTCGGCATCCTTCACCGCCGCACAAGCCGCCGCCAAGGCGAGGCTGTTGACGTTGAACGGTTGGCGTACTCGGTTCAGCACGTCAGCTACCACCGCCGTGGACAGACCATAGCCAACCCGCAGCGAAGCAAGGCCGTAAGCCTTGGAGAAAGTGCGCGACACCAGCAGGTTCGGATACGCCGCCAGGAAATCCAGGCCGTCCGGCAGGTCGCTGCCTTCTGCGTATTCGATGTAGGCCTCGTCCAGCACGACCAGCACGTGCTCGGGCACATCCTGCAGGAATTCGTTGAGCGCCTGCTCATCGAACCAGGTACCCGTCGGGTTATTCGGATTGGCGATGAACACGACGCGGGTCTGGGCGTCGATTGCTGCCAGCATCGCTGGCAAGTCATGCCCCCAATCCTTGGCAGGAATCACGCGCGCATCAGCACCGACGGCTTGAGTGACAATCGGGTAAACCGCGAACGCATGTTCACTGAACACCGCATTCAGGCCTGGCGCCAAGTAAGCGCGACCGACCAGCTCAAGGATGTCATTGGAGCCGTTACCCAGGGTCACTTGGTTCAGATCGACCCGGCACTTTTCCGCCAACAACGACTTCAGGGCGAAGCCGTTGCCATCCGGGTAACGGGTCAGCTCGGCCAGTTCCTCACGAATCGCCGCCAGCACTTTGGGGCTAGGGCCCAGCGGGTTCTCGTTGCTCGCCAGCTTGACGATCTTCGACGGATCCAGGTTCAACTCACGCGCCAGCTCGTCCACAGGCTTGCCCGGAACGTAAGGCGACAGTTGTTGCACGCCCGGCTGAGCCAGGGCGAGGAAGTTGCCACTCATGTTAACGCCTCACAAAACCGCTTTCGGGTAAGAGCCCAGCACCTTGAGCGCCACGGCCTCTTGACTGATTTTCTCCAGCACACCTTTGACCAGCGGGTCGCGGTGATGGCCGATGAAATCGATAAAGAACACGTACGTCCATTTACCGCTGCGCGAAGGACGAGTCTCGATGCGCGTCAGGTCAATCCCGTTGTCGTGAAACGGCACCAGCAGTTCATGCAGCGCGCCAGGCTTGTTGCTCATCGAGACGATGATCGAAGTCTTGTCGTCGCCGGTCGGCGGCACTTCCTGGCTGCCGATCATCAGGAAGCGCGTGGAGTTGTCCGGACGGTCCTCGATTTTTTCGGCTAGACGCGTCAAGCCATAAAGACCTGCGGCCATATCACCGGCAATCGCCGCCGAGTTCCACTCACCTTTGACACGCTTGGCCGCTTCGGCGTTGCTGGATACCGCCACGCGCTCGACATTCGGGTAGTGGGCATCCAGCCACTTTCGGCACTGGGCCAGGGACTGGGCGTGGGAATAGATGCGGCTGATGCTGTCGGTCTTGGTGTTCTCGCCCACCAGCAGGTGATGGTGGATACGCAGCTCGACTTCGCCGCAGATCACCATGTCGTGCTCAAGGAAGCTGTCCAGGGTGTGGTTGACCGCGCCTTCAGTGGAGTTTTCCACTGGCACCACGCCAAAATTCACCGCACCGGCCGCCACTTCACGGAACACTTCGTCGATGGCCGCCATCGGCTTGCTGATCACAGCGTGGCCGAAGTGCTTCATGGCCGCCGCCTGGGTAAACGTACCCTCAGGACCGAGATAAGCAACCTTCAGCGGCTGCTCAAGCGCCAGGCACGACGACATGATTTCACGGAACAACCGCGCCATCTCTTCGTTGCCCAGCGGCCCCTTGTTACGCTCCATCACGCGTTTGAGCACCTGAGCTTCACGCTCGGGGCGGTAGAACACCGGCACTTCGCCTTCAGCGAGGGACGCCATCTTCACCCGTGCCACTTCCTGGGCGCACCGCGCACGTTCACTGATCAGCTCCAGGACTTTCTCATCCAGGCTGTCAATGCGTACACGCAGGGCCTTGAGCTCTTGTTCAGACATTAGCCGTGTTCCTTTTCGAACTCTGCCATGTAGGCAACCAGCGCATTGATCGCGTGGATGTCGACAGCGTTATAGATGGAGGCGCGCATGCCACCCACCGAACGGTGGCCCTTGAGGTTCAACAGGCCGCGCGCGTCGGCACCGGCCAGGAATGGTTTGTCCAGACGGTCGTCAGCCAGGCGGAACGGCACGTTCATCCACGAGCGGTCGCTTGGATTGATGGGGTTGCTATACAGGCCGCTGGCGTCAATGAAGTCGTACAGGGTGCGCTTCTTCTCTTCGTTGAGCTTGCCCATGGCGGCGACACCGCCCTGCTCTTTCAGCCACTCGAATACCAGGCCGGACAGGTACCAGGAGAACGCCGGCGGGGTGTTGTACATCGATCCGTTGTCGGCTGCGACCTTGTAGTTGAGCATGGTCGGGCACAGCGAACGGGCGCGGCCCAGCAGGTCTTCACGAACGATGTTAACCAGGATGCCACTTGGGCCGATGTTCTTCTGCGCGCCGGCATAGATCATGCCGTACTTGGACACATCGATAGGCCGCGAGAGGATGTCCGAGGACATGTCGCACACCAGCGGAACGTCGCCGACTTCCGGCACCCAGTCGAACTCCAGGCCGCCAATGGTTTCGTTCGCGACGTAGTGCACGTAGGCCGCATCCTTCGACAGCTTCCATTCGTTCTGACCTGGGATGGCGAAGTAGTCGTAGGGCTTGGCGGTGCCGGCAACGTTGACGTGACCGTAGCGCGAGGCCTCTTCAATAGCCTTCTGCCCCCAGATACCGGTGTCGATGTAGTCGGCAGTGCCGTCTTCCGGCAGCAGGTTCAGCGGGATCTGGGCGAACTGCTGGCTCGCGCCACCCTGCAGGAACAGCACTTTGTAATTGGATGGAATGTCCAGCAAGTCGCGCAGATCCTGCTCGGCCTTGGTAGCAATGGATACGAACTCATCGCTGCGATGGCTCATTTCCATCACGGAGAGGCCTTTTCCATGCCAGTCGAGGAGTTCACCCTGCGCGCGCTGCAGGACTGCTTCAGGAAGCGCCGCGGGACCGGCACAGAAGTTATAGGCTCTCTTGCTCACATCCAATCTCACTCTGATCTGGTGGGGTGGTGCAATAAATCGGGATTTCAATATTTCACAAGGGACAAACAACAAGGGGGCGAATCTTCATCCGCCCCCTTTGTGTCCGCTTATTCCTGCGGTTCTTCTTCGTCTGCGGCAGCATCGAGGGTTGGCTCGTCGACGATATCATCGCCACTCGCCATGACCTCACCTGCGAACTCGGCATCGGCCTCGTCCAGCTCTTCGCCTTCAACTTCCGATGGTTCCTGGACACGTTCCAGGCCTACCAGTGTCTCGTCGCTGGCCAGCTTGATAAGCGTCACGCCTTGGGTGTTGCGACCCAGGCTCGACACTTCTGCCACACGGGTACGTACCAGGGTGCCCTGGTCGGAAATCAGCATGATCTCCTCGCCGTCGAGCACCTGTACCGCGCCGACCAGACGGCCGTTGCGATCGTTGCTGACCATGGCAATAACGCCCTGGCCACCACGTTTGTACTCCGGGAACTCGCCGATGGCCGTACGCTTGCCATAACCACGCGCAGAAGCGGTGAGGATTTGGCTGCCTTCTTCCGGGATCAGCATCGAAATCAGCTTCTGCCCTTCCGGCAGACGCATGCCGCGCACACCGCGGGCGGTACGGCCCATGGCGCGAACGTCGGATTCCTTGAAGCGCGTAACCTTGCCGCCGTCGGAGAACAGCATGACTTCACGCTCGCCGTCGGTGATGGCCGCGCTGATCAATACGTCGCCTTCGTCCAGTTCCAGGGCGATCAGGCCCACGCTGCGCTGGCGGCTGAAGGATTCGAGCGGGGTCTTCTTCACGGTGCCTTTGGCAGTTGCCATGAAGATGAAGTGACCTTCGGTGTATTCGTCTACCGGCAGCATGGTGGTGATGTATTCATCACTGTCCAGTGGCAGCAGGTTGACCAGCGGACGACCACGGGCGGCGCGGGACGCTTCCGGAATTTCGTAGGTTTTGAGCCAGTACACCTTGCCCTTGCTGGAGAACAGCAGCAGCGTGGTGTGGCTGTTGGCGACCAGCAGGTGAGCGATGTAGTCCTCATCCTTCACGCCAGTAGCCGATTTACCTTTACCGCCGCGACGCTGGGCCTGGTAAGCAGCCAATGGCTGGGTCTTGGCATAGCCGCCGTGGGAGATCGTAACCACGCGTTCTTCTTCCGGGATCATGTCACCCAGGGTCAGATCGAGACGGGCATCGAGGATTTCGGTGCGGCGCACGTCGCCGTATTCGGCGCGGATTACTTCCAGTTCTTCGCGGATCACTTCCATCAGGCGCACGGCGCTGTTGAGGATGCGGATCAACTCGCCGATCTGGTTGAGAATTTCCTGGTACTCGGCCAGCAGCTTCTCGTGCTCAAGGCCGGTCAAACGGTGCAGGCGCAGTTCCAGGATAGCCTGGGCCTGTTCCGGCGACAGGAAGTACTTGCCGTCACGCAGACCGTATTGCGGGTCCAGTGTCTCCGGGCGGCACGAGTCAGCACCGGCACGTTCAACCATCGCCACGACGGCGCTGGATTCCCACGGCATCTTGATCAGCGCTTCTTTCGCTTCCGATGGTGTCGGCGAGGCTTTGATCAGGGCGATAACCGGGTCGATGTTCGACAGCGCAACCGCCTGGCCTTCCAGAATGTGGCCACGCTCGCGGGCCTTGCGCAGTTCGAATACGGTGCGGCGGGTCACTACTTCGCGACGGTGACGCACGAAGGCTTCCAGCAGATCCTTGAGGTTCAGGATGCGCGGGCGGCCGTCGATCAGGGCAACCACGTTGATACCAAACACGCTTTGCAGCTGGGTCTGGGCATAGAGGTTGTTGAGGATCACCTCAGGCACTTCGCCACGACGCAGCTCGATCACTACGCGCATACCGTCTTTGTCGGATTCGTCGCGCAGCTCGGTGATGCCTTCGAGTTTCTTCTCTTTAACCAGCTCGGCGATCTTTTCGATCAGACGCGCCTTGTTCAACTGGTAAGGGAGCTCGGTGATGACGATTTGCTGACGGCCACCGACCTTGTCGATGTCTTCGATCATCGAGCGGGCGCGCATGTAAATGCGGCCACGGCCGGTGCGGTAGGCTTCGATGATGCCGGCGCGACCGTTGATGATCGCGGCGGTCGGGAAGTCCGGACCCGGGATGTACTGCATCAACTCATCGACGGTCAGCTCAGGGTTGTCGATGAGGGCCAGGCAACCGTCGATGACTTCACCGAGGTTGTGCGGCGGAATGTTGGTGGCCATGCCCACGGCGATACCGCTGGAGCCGTTGACCAGCAGGTTGGGAATACGGGTCGGCATGACCGCCGGGATCATTTCGGTGCCGTCGTAGTTCGGCACCCAGTCCACGGTTTCTTTGTGCAGGTCAGCCAGCAGCTCATGCGCCAGCTTGGTCATGCGCACTTCGGTGTATCGCATGGCAGCAGCGTTGTCGCCGTCGACGGAACCGAAGTTACCCTGGCCGTCTACCAGCAGGTAGCGCAGGGAAAACGGCTGGGCCATACGTACGATGGTGTCGTACACCGCAGTGTCGCCGTGAGGGTGATACTTACCGATCACGTCACCGACAACACGGGCAGATTTCTTGTACGGCTTGTTCCAGTCGTTACCCAGCTCGCTCATCGCGAACAGCACACGCCGGTGCACGGGCTTCAAGCCATCGCGCGCATCAGGCAGTGCCCGACCGACAATTACGCTCATCGCGTAGTCGAGGTAGGACTGTTTCAGCTCGTCTTCGATATTGACCGGGAGGATTTCTTTGGCCAGTTCGCCCATGAGAAGCCTGATTCCTTTTTCGGGTGAAACCTCGTCACATCCTATGGGACGAACGAAGCTCGCCGCTGCCGGCAGAGTGCCTGACAACGACTTACGACAAATCAACGAGTTATGACACGGATCTGCACGTTATAGGCAACCCCTCGGGGCGGCCCTGGAAACCGCCGGATGTTATCACAATCGCCGCCACGCACCTATCCCCCTGATGCGCATGGAGACTAGTAATTTGACGGATGACAGGCTTGAGGGGGACGAGAGGGCCTCAGAGATGGGGTGGTGCTTTTTTTTGAGGGCGGATCCGAGGGTTTTATTGACTTTCAGGGCCAATCGGGGGCAAGCCCCCTCATACATTTTGACTGTGTTCGTCATTCAAGTGTGGGAGGGGCTTGCCCCCGGTAGCCATTTCACAGACACCGCAGCCCTCAATGCAGCCGCTTACGGCACATCAGCTTGGCCAATTTCGCCGTATCCGGCCGCTCAACCACGCCCTTCTCAGTCACAATCACATCAATCAAGTCGGCCGGAGTCACATCAAATACCGGGTTAAACGCATTAACCTCCAGGCGCTTCCCGTTGACCTCCAGCAGCTCACCCGGATCGCGCTCTTCCAACGCAACATCTTCGCCAGTGGCCATCATCAGATCCAAGGTCGAACTCGGCGCCACCACCATAAACCGCACGCCGTGATGCATGGCACACACGGCCAACTGGTACGTGCCGATCGTGCTGACCACATCTCCATTGGCCGCAATACAGTCAGCCCCGACGATCACCCAGGTCACGCCTTTGGTCTTGAGGATATGCGCGCCCGCCGAGTCGGCATTGACCGTGACAGGGATGCCCTCGCCCGCCAACTCCCAGGCCGTCAGCCGCGAACCTTGCAGCCAGGGCCGGGTTTCATTGGCATAGACGTGTTCAACCAAACCCTCCAAGAAGGCCGCACGCACAACCCCGAGGGCCGTGCCGACGCCGCCCGTCGCCAACGCGCCGGCATTGCCGTGGGTCAGGATCGCCTGGGCGTTGCCCTGGTGCTTGCGAATCCGCTCAACGCCCAACTGCGCCATCACAAGGTTGGCTTCGCGGTCACTTTCATGGATCGCGATGGCCTCTGCTTCCAGGACTGCCAGCGGATCGGCGTGCATCTTGATGCGATCCAGGCGATCGCGCATGCGCTTGAGGGCCCAGAACAGGTTCGACGCAGTGGGACGAGTATCGGCCAGCAGTGCGTAATCCTCCTCCCACGCAGCCTGCCAGTCTTCGCCCTCGGCCATACGATCACGGGCGGCCAGAACCAAGCCATAGGCCGCACTGATACCGATGGCCGGCGCACCACGCACCACCATGGCGCGAATGGCGGCAGCCACGTCGTCGACCGTGGAGCAGGCCACCCAGTTTTCCTGGGACGGCAAGGCACGCTGATCGAGCAGGTGCAGCGTGCCATCACGCCAATCGATGGCCTTCACTTTCTCCGCTGCCAACAGTCGGTCGCGCATCCCTTACTCCGCACTCATGAACAAAAGCCGCCGATTATAGCGATCCGCCAGCCAGGACGCTCGGGTATACTTCGCGCTTCTTTTATAGCTGCCCGGGAAGAAGCCTGCGATGACCTCCACTGCCGCCCCGCTCGACTTACTGCTACTGCCAACCTGGCTGGTACCTGTCGAACCTGCTGGCGTGGTGCTCAAGGAACATGGCGTGGGCATCCGCGATGGGCGCATTGCCTTTATCGGGCCGCGGGCCGCTGCCTTGAAGCTGTCAGCCACTGAGGTGCGCGAACTGCCGGGGATGCTGCTCAGCCCAGGCCTGATCAACGCCCACGGGCACGCGGCGATGAGCCTGTTTCGCGGCCTGGCCGATGACCTGCCCTTGATGACCTGGCTGGAAAAACACATCTGGCCCGCCGAAGCCAAGTGGGTCGATGAAGCCTTCGTGCGTGATGGCACCGAGCTGGCCATCGCCGAGCAACTCAAGGGCGGCATCACTTGCTTCTCCGACATGTACTTCTACCCCAAGGTCGCCAGCGATTGCGTGCACAACAGCGGCATGCGTGCACAGATCGCGATTCCGATCCTCGACTTCCCGATTCCCGGCGCCAGTACCGCCGATGAGGCGATCCGCCAGGGCATCGAGCTGTTCGGCGACCTCAAGCACCACCCGCGCATCAAGATTACGTTCGGCCCCCACGCCCCCTATACCTTGTGCGATGCCAATCTTGAAAAGATTCGGGTGATCGCCGAAGAGCTGGACGCCGCGATCCATATGCACGTGCACGAAACCGCCTTCGAGGTGCAGCAAGCCGTCGAACAGACCGGCGAACGCCCGCTGGCACGCTTGGGCCGCCTCGGATTACTGGGGCCGCGCTTCCAGGCCGTTCATATGACTCAAATCAGCGAGGACGACCTGGCTTTGCTGGTAGAAAGCAACACCAGCGTTATCCATTGCCCGGAATCCAACCTTAAACTGGCCAGCGGCTTCTGCCCGGTGGAGCGTCTGTGGCAGGCTGGGGTCAATGTGGCCATCGGCACCGATGGCGCCGCCAGCAACAATGACCTGGACCTGTTGGGCGAAACCCGCACCGCTGCGATGCTGGCCAAGGCCGTCGCCGGCTCGGCCACCGCGCTGGACGCGCACCGTGCATTGCGTATGGCTACGCTCAACGGTGCGCGGGCCATGGGCCTGGAAAGCGAGATTGGCTCCCTGGAAGTGGGCAAGGCGGCGGATATGGTCGCCTTCGATCTCACAGGGCTGGCGCAACAACCGATCTACGATCCGGTCTCACAGCTTATATATGCCACCGGGCGCGATTGCGTGAAACACCTTTGGGTCGCCGGCAAGCAGTTGCTCGACGATCGGCAACTCACCCGCATGGATGAACAACAGTTGACCGCCACGGCCATTGCCTGGGGAAAACGCATCAGCGGGCACACCGAATAACGCTGGCTCTGAACCTGAGTGTTCAGGACCGACAAACCGATTTATCAGATTTAGAGGATTCACCATGAGCAACGTCGACCACGCAGAAATCGCCAAGTTTGAAGCCTTGGCCCACCGCTGGTGGGACCGCGAAAGCGAGTTCAAACCCCTCCACGACATCAACCCGCTGCGGGTCAACTGGATTGACGAACGCGTCAACCTGGCCGGCAAGAAGGTGCTGGACGTCGGCTGCGGCGGCGGCATCCTCAGCGAAGCCATGGCCCAGCGCGGCGCCACGGTGATGGGGATCGACATGGGTGAAGCGCCGCTGGCCGTGGCACAACTGCACCAGTTGGAGTCCGGCGTGAACGTGGAATACCGCCAGATCACAGCCGAAGACCTGGCTGAAGAGATGCCCGAGCAGTTCGACGTGGTCACCTGCCTTGAGATGCTTGAGCACGTACCGGATCCCTCCTCGGTGATCCGCGCCTGCTTCCGCATGGTCAAGCCCGGCGGCCAGGTGTTCTTCTCCACCATCAACCGCAACCCCAAGGCCTACCTGTTCGCGATCATCGGCGCCGAATACATCATGAAGCTGCTGCCGCGTGGCACCCACGACTTCAAGAAATTCATCCGCCCGTCCGAGCTGGGTGCCTGGAGCCGTCAGGCCGGGCTGACCGTCAAAGACATCATCGGCCTGACCTACAACCCGCTGACCAAGCACTACAAGCTGGCCAGCGACGTGGACGTCAACTACATGATCCAGACCCTGCGCGAGGAGTAAGCCTGTGAAGTTGCGAGCGGTTCTCTTCGATATGGACGGTACCTTGCTGGACACCGCGCCGGACTTCATCGCCATCTGCCAGGCCATGCGCGCCGACCGCGACCTGGCGCCGATCAACCCGCAGCATATTCGCGATGAAATTTCCGGCGGTGCGCGGGCGATGGTCGCCGTGACTTTCTCGATGGACCCGGAGTCACCGGGCTTTGAGGAACTGCGCCAGGAATTCCTGGAGCGCTACCTGAAGGACTGCGCGGTGCACAGCAAGCTGTTCGACGGCATGGCCGAGCTTCTGGAAGACATCGAGAAGGCCAAGCTGGTCTGGGGCGTCGTCACCAACAAGCCATTGCGCTTCGCCGAACCGATCATGCAGCAGTTGGGCCTGGCCGAGCGTTCGGCCCTGCTGATCTGCCCGGACCACGTGACAAACAGCAAGCCGGACCCGGAACCGATGATCCTGGCGTGCAAGATGCTCGGTCTGGACCCGGCCAGCGTGTTGTTCGTGGGCGATGACCTGCGCGACATCGAGTCCGGCCGCGATGCCGGCACGCGCACGGCGGCGGTCACCTACGGCTATATCCACCCGGACGACAACCCACGCCACTGGGGCGCAGATGTAGTGGTGGATCACCCACTGGAACTGCGCAAGGTGCTGGATAACGCACTGTGCAGTTGCTAATGGCTCACCGGCCTTAGTGATTGATAAAGATCCAAATGTGGGAGGGGCGGTTCGACGATTCGACTTGCCCCCGATTGCAGTGTGTCAGTCACTGCATTTGCTGACTGATACACCAGTATCGGGGGCAAGCCCCTCCCACAGGGGATCTTCAGTGTTTTCCAGCTCGCTGTTTGTAACCTGCTGAATTCTGTCGAGGCTTTTTATGTTTGATTACTCTGCACGTCCAGAACTGCTCAAAGACCGGGTCATCCTGGTGACCGGCGCCGGTCGCGGGATTGGCGCGGCGGCGGCAAAAGCCTATGCCGCCCATGGCGCTACCGTGCTGCTGTTAGGCAAAACCGAAGCCAATCTGGCCCAGGTCTACGACGAAATCGAAGCGGCCGGCAACCCGCAGCCAGTGGTGATCCCATTCAACCTGGAGACCGCCCTGCCCCATCAATACGATGAGCTGGCAGCCATGATCGAAAAAGAATTCGGCCACCTCGACGGCCTGCTGCACAACGCCTCGATCATCGGCCCGCGCACGCCCATCGAGCAGCTCTCCGGTGAGAACTTCATGCGGGTGATGCACATCAACGTCAACGCAATGTTCATGCTCACCAGCACCTTGTTGCCGCTGCTCAAGCTGTCCCAGGATGCGTCGGTGGTGTTCACCTCCAGCAGCGTAGGCCGCAAGGGCCGCGCGTACTGGGGCGCTTATGGGGTGTCGAAGTTTGCCACTGAAGGCTTGATGCAGACCCTGGCGGATGAGCTTGAAGATGTGGCAGCGGTGCGGGCCAACAGCATCAACCCTGGCGGCACTCGTACCAGCATGCGGGCCCAGGCGTATCCGGGGGAGAACCCGATGGAAAGGCCCGCGCCGGAAGAGATCATGCCGGTGTACCTGTACCTGATGGGGCCGGACAGTGCCGGCATCAATGGGCAGGCGTTTGATGCGCAGTAACATCTGACACCCAACTCGCTGTGTGAGTTGGCTTTTGTAGTGAGCGGGCTTGCCCCGCACGGGGCTGCAAAGCGGCCCCAAAACCTGCCAGCGCGATCTCTCTGTCAGATCGCGCTGGCTGTACTGCTGCTTCGCAGCCCAGCGCGGGGCAAGCCCGCTCATCACAGGTCTCGCCCCACATTGGGTTTACTTAGTTCTTCACCACTTCCTCAAGGGTGAAGCGCCCCAGCGGGTTTTGCAGGAAATTGCTCACGTTATTGCGTGAGATGTTGATGTAGGGGCTGTAGTACAAGTCGATCCAGTTCACATCCTGTTTCGCCAGTTTTTGCAGCTCGACATACATCTGCTCACGCTTGACCGGGTCCGCCTCAATCCGCGCCGCAGCCACCAGGTCCTTGACCTTGTCGTTCTTGTAGCGGGTCATGTAGTTCTGGTTGGTGTCGTGGCCCAGCACAAAGGTGGTCTTCTGGTCCGGATCGAGGATGTCGTTGGTCCAGTACATCACGGAAATATCGTACTCACCGTCCACCAGCATCTGCCAGCTTTGAGTCGGGTCGACCTTCTGCAGGTTGGCGGTGACGCCGACTTTGGCCAACTGGTCCTTGATGATCACCGCGATCTGCTCGTCAGCCTCATTGCCGGCGTTGACCACATAGTTCAGCTTCAAGTCCTTGGCGCCGGCAGCAGCCAGTAATTTCTTGGCTTCGGCCGGGTCGTACGGGCGTTGCAGGTTGTTGGCGTAGTGGTACAGCGAACCTTTTGGAATGTAGGAATAGGCCACGGTGCCCTGACCGTAGGTAGCGGCCTTGACCAGCGGTTGTTTGTCGATGGCCATGTCCAGCGCCTGACGGACTTCCGGCTTGGCCAGCAGGCCATGGGCGTGGTTGATCAACAGGTGATCTTCACGGGTGGAAGGGTCGGCGTGGATCACCACGTTCTTGTCTTTCTTGAGTTCTTCAACCCGGGAGAACGGCACGAAGATCGCCGTGTCCAGCTCGTTGTTCTGCACCATGCGCATGCGCGTGTTGTCGTCGGTCACCGAGACCCACTCCACGCCATCCAGGCTCACATTCTTGGCCTGCCAGAAGTTCGGGTTCTTCTTCAGGATCACCCGATCGCCCTTGCGCCACTCCTCCACGGTAAACGCGCCGGATGTCACCGGGTTTTCCGAGTAGGCGTCTTCGCCCATCTTGGTCATGGCTTTTTCCGACAGGATCGAAACCGTCGGCGAGGCCAGTTGCGAGAGGAACGCCACGGCAGGCGTCTTCAAGGTGACGACCAGGGTTTTCGGGTCGGCGGCGTTGGCCGTGTTGATCAGGTTGAAAGGGTCCGCCCACAGCGAGGCTTTGTTATCGCGGATGCGCAGCAGGCTGAACGCCGCATCTTCAGCGGTGATCGGCGAGCCGTCAGAGAATTTCGCATCGCGCAGTTTGAAGGTGTAAGTCAGGCCATCCTTGGAAATGTCCCAGCTTTCGGCCAGGCCCGGTTCCATCTTGGTGCCCAGGTTATCCACGCGCACCAGGGTGTCGTAGACGTTGGCGAACACCCAGGTGTCGCGGTTTTGCGCGCTTTTGATCGGGTCGAACGTGGTGCTGTCTTCACGGCAGCCAATAGTCAGGACGCCAGCGGCCTGGGCCAAACCAGCGGTCAGCGACCAAGCCGTAAGCGTAGCGGCGGCGAGCAACTTCAAGTGACGGGATTGCATGTCATAACTCCTTGTTCATGAATGGCAGGGAAGGGTCAAACCAAAGGTGATTCAAGCACGCAACTGTATCGATGCTCGTGCAGGAAATGAGTAGGCGGCGACGCCACGGAACACATGGCGCGCGCATACCGGCAACGTGGATGAAAGGCACAGCCGGTGGGCAAATTCAGTGGGCTCGGTGGCTCACCGGGCAAAGGTTCTGCAGGCAATGGCCGATGCGGATCGATCTCCGGAATCGCCTGGATCAACGCCGCCGTATAGGGATGACGCGGCGCGCTGAACACTGCCTCAACGGGCCCTTCCTCGACGATCTTGCCCAAGTACATCACCGCCACGCGGTCGCACAGGCGCCGCACGATGGCCAAGTCATGGGCGATAAACAGGATGGCCAGGTTCATGCGCTGTTGCAGTTCCAACAGCAGATTGATGATCTGCCCCTGGATCGACACATCCAGCGCGGCCACGCACTCATCGGCGATGATCAGGCGCGGTTCCACCGCCAAGGCGCGAGCAATGCCGACGCGCTGGCATTGACCGCCACTGAGGGAGCCGGGTTTTCGACTGGCCAGTTCGGGGCGCAAGCCGACCAGCTCAAGCAGTTCGTTGACGCGCGCCGGGATGCGCTCTGCGGGGACTTTGCGCTGCACCCGAAGCACCTCGGCGATGGTTTCGCCGATGGTCTGGCGCGGGTTCAACGCGGCGTAGGGATCCTGAAAGATCATCGCCGTTTCATGGCGCAAACGCGCGATGTCGATCGCGCTGCCATGGGCCATGTCGATGCCATCGAACAACACCTGCCCGGCGCTGATCGGGTTGAGGTGCAGGATCGCCCGGCCAAGGGTGCTTTTACCGCTGCCGGACTCGCCCACCAACCCGAGGGTTTCGCCGGCCGCCAGGTTCAGCGACACACCGTTCACCGCCCTCACCCACTGTGTGTTCAGGCCAAACAAACCGCTGCCGGACGCCGCAAAGCGCACCTCCAGGTCCTTGATCTGCAACAGGCTCATGGTCGCGCTCCCAGCGGATAGTGACAGGCTACGCGGGCACCTTCTGGCAGCACCTCGGTACATAAGGCACCGACCTGCGGGCAGCGCGGATTGAAGCGGCAGCCGCCGGGCAAGGCATCCAGCAACGGCGGCTGGCCGGGAATGGTGCGCAACAAGGCGTGGCCACTGCTGTGGGCCGGCTGGCAGTCAATCAGGCCAGCGGTGTACGGATGTTGCGGATGGGCCAGCAGGTCGTACTTACTGCCGTGTTCGCACAGGCGCCCCGCGTACATCACCGCGATGGAATCGCAGGTTTGCGCCACCACGCCCAAGTCGTGGGTGATCATGATGATCGACAAGCCACGCTGGTCGCGCAGGTCCAGCAACAGACGCAGGATTTGCGCCTGGACGGTCACATCCAGGGCGGTGGTCGGCTCGTCGGCGATCAGTACCCTTGGGTTGCAGCCCAAGGCCACGGCGATCATGGCGCGCTGGCGCATGCCGCCGGAAAACTCGTGAGGATAGTTGTCGACGCGCGCCTGTGGATCGGGAATACCCACTTGGCGCAGTACGTCGACGGCGTGTCGTCGGGCGTCTTTTTTCGACGCGCCCTGGTGCAGGCGAATACCCTCGGCGATCTGCTCGCCGATGCGCATCAGCGGGTCGAGGTGGCTGCTGGGGTTCTGGAAAATCATGCCCAATTGCCCGCCGCGTATCGCACGCATGCCCGCGTCATCCAGTGACAGCAGATCCTGACCGGCCAGGCACACGGCACCGCCCTGCACGCGCAGATCAGGCGACGGCAGCAGCCGCATCAGGCCTCGGCAGGCCATGGTCTTGCCCGAGCCGCTTTCGCCCACCAAACCAAGGATTTCGCCTTCGGCCAGGTCGAAGGAGACGCGGTCGACCAAGGTGACATCGCGCCCCGCGTTATTGGCGATTACGCTGAGGCCTCGTACCTGAAGCAGACTCATGACCGATCCCCTAACACTTGCGCCACCCCATCAGCCAACAGGCTGAAACCCATGGCCAGGGTCACGATGGCCAACCCCGGAAAGGTGCAGATCCACCAGGCCGTGGTAATAAACGCCTGCCCTTCGGCGACCATCGTCCCCCATTCGGCTGTCGGCGGTTGCACCCCAAGGCCCAGGTAGCTCACGGCGGCACCGTTGAGCAGCACCAACACCGCATCGGACATGGAAAACACAATCGAGCCAAACATCGCATTCGGCAGCAAATGCCGGAACAGGATGCGCCCATGACCAAAACCCAGGCTCTTGGCGGCCAGGGCAAAGTCGCTTTCCTTGAGCACCAGGATCTGCGAACGGATCAGCCTCGCATACGAGACCCAACCCACCAGCGCCATGGCGATGTAAAAGCTCTTCAGGCCCGGGCCGAGGATGGCCATGATCGCCAGCATCAGCACCAGGAACGGGAACGCCAGGATCACATCGATCACACGCATGCAGAAACTGTCGAAACGACCGCCGATGTAACCCGAGACCGCGCCCATAAAGGTGCCGATCATGAAGGGGAAAATGACCCCGATGATGGCCAACTGCAGGTCAATACGTGCGCCCCAGATGACCCTGGACAGAATGTCGCGACCGTAGTTATCGGTGCCGAATGGATGGGCCAGGCTGGGACCGATCAAACTGATATCGGTGTTCTGTGCAATCGGATCAAAAGGCGCGATCCATGGCGCAAACAGCGCAAGGGTCAACCACACCAACAGTATCAATAGCCCCCAAGCGGCCGTCAGCCGGCCATTGCGAAAACCAAAGCGCAGGCGCAAGCGCCATGGGGCAATCAACGGGCGGCTGCTCATTGCATTTTCACCCGCGGGTCGAGGGCCACCGTCGCCACATCCGCGATGAAGTTGACCACCACCGTCGCGCAGGCCAACACCATGGCCACGCCCTGCACCACCATGTAGTCGCGGGTAAAGATGCCGCGCACCAATAACTGACCGATGCCAGGAATGGCGAACAGGCTTTCGATGACCACCGTGCCGCTGATCAGCCAACCGATATTCACTGCCAGCAGGTTGACCGCTGGCACCAGGGAATTGGGCAACACATGGCGGCGAAACACGGCGGCTTCGGAAAGTCCGCGCGCACGGGCGGCGGTAACATGGTCCGCCTGCAACTCCATCAACATGCTCGCCCGCAGGTTGCGCACCAGTACTGCCGACAGCGCCAGGGCAATAGTCAGGCACGGCAGGACCATATGGTGTGCCTTGTCCAGCCAGGTGCGACCGTAGCCGGACACCGGGAACAAGCCCCATTTCACACTCAGCAGCAGGATCAGCATCAAGCCCAGCCAGAACGCCGGCATGCCCAGGCCCACCGTGGTGAACACGCGGATCAGGTTGTCGGCCCAGCCGCCTTTATTGCGCGCAGCCCAGGTTGCCAGGGGCACCGCGATCAGCAGCGCCAGCACCACGCTGCCGAGTACCAGCACCAGGGTCGGCTCGATACGGGTGACGATCAGCTTCAGCGCGTCGACCTTGTACAGCAGCGATTGACCGAGGTCGCCCTTCAGGAGGTTCTTCAGAAAATAGAAATATTGCAGCCACAACGGCTGATCGAGGCCGTACTGGGCGCGGATTTTCAGCAACGCGTCCGGTGTGCTGCGCGAGCCGAGCAACGCACGCGCCGGGTCGCCGGGGATCGAGCGCACCAGCACAAAGGTAATCAGGCTGATGCCAAACAGCACCGGCAGCAATTGCAGCGGCCGGGACAGCACAAAACGGTAACGCGCCAAGTTCATCCGTCAGCCTCGGTGGCGAGCAAGAAAGTCCAGCAGCACCGGGAAATACGCCTGGGGTTCTTCGTAGAACGGCATATGGCTGCTGTTGGGGAATACGTGCAGTTCGGCGTGTCTGGCCGCCATCTTCATGCGCATGGCACAGGCCGGGGTGAGTTCGTCGTGCTGGCCGGTGGTGATCAAGATCGGCATCTTGAAATCGGCCATCTCGGGGATGCGGTTCCAGTCCTTGAGGTTGCCGACATAGAGGAATTCGTTAGGGCCCTGCATGGTTTCGTAGGGGCCCATGTTCCAGTCGCCGAGGGAGCGTTTGACCGGCTCGGGCCATTCGTCCAGACGGCACACGTGGCGATAGTTGAGCAAGGTGATCGCGGCCTGGTATTGCGGGTGATCGAGAGTGCCCAAGGCTTCATGGCGCTGCATCATGGCCACGGTTTCGCTGCCTAAGGCGCCGCGCAGGCGCTCCAGCTCCTGGGACAGGTGCGGAATGTCGCCGACAGTGTTTTCCAGGATCAGGCTTTTCAGCGCGTCGGGATAATGGATGGCGTATTCGATGCCCAGCCAGCCGCCCCATGAATGCCCGAGCAAGTGCACACGGCCCAGCCCCAGTGCCTGGCGCACGGATTCGACTTCTTCGACATAACGGCGTATTTCCCACAGGGAAACATCGGTCGGTCTGGCTGATGCCCCCGTGCCAAGCTGGTCGAATGCAACCACTCGCAGGTTATGCTCTTTGAGCCAGCCATGGGCGTCGCGCAAGTAGTCACACGGCAGGCCTGGCCCGCCGTTGAGGCACAACAGCACCTCATCGCCTTCGCCAAAGCTATAGACCACGAGGTTATGGCCGTCGACTTGCACGTTGTACTGCTGGTCGGGGGCAATTTCACGCCACATGCATACATTCCTTGTGTTGTATCGGCCTGGCGAGTAGCGGCCGCTTGTCAGGCCAACACTACCGAGGATGCCGCGCGTCCATAACCTAGTAGTTCTTATAGGTTTGGCCTGGCAGTCCTTCGCCGGGGCGTGGCATTCTACTTGCCGCATGTCGAGATTCAAATGAATTCGGGAGCAGAACGGATGCTGACCAAGCTGACTGCCTTCAACAATCGTCTGATGCCGGGCAGGAGCCTGGATGAGCAGATGGACAACGCGTTTATCCTCGCTCAACAGTTAGGCTTCGATGCGCTGGTGTACGACTACTCCCCCGTGCCGATCGACCAGGACGGCGCATTGATCACCCCCTCGGTGCTGGAACTGCGCAATACACCACCCGACTGGCACGCATTATGGTGCAGCAAAGGGTTTTACCAGATCGACCCGGTGCAACACCTGGCCCTGAGCACGGTATCGCCGTTCGTATGGTCCTACGAAGCCAAGGCCGACACCCCACTGCAAAAAATCATCGATCCGTGCCACGCGCCGGTTTCATCCTACCTGCATGATCAGCAGCTGACCTGCGGCGTCAGCGTACCGATCCACCTGCCCCGTGGTGGCTTTGCTTCGCTGACCGGCCTGCGTATCGGTAGCGCGCACACGGTGTTGCAGGACGCGCAGCAAACTTTGTCGGATTTCAGTGTGATTTCCCATGCGTTGCAGGAAGCAGCCTACCCGCTGTTCAGCAAGGAACTGCGCACCTACCCCCATATTCACCTGACCAAACGCGAACGCGAGTGCCTGAAATGGGCCGCCGAAGGCCTGACCGCTGCTGAAATCGCCACGCAGTTGAGCCGTTCGCTGGCGGTGGTCACGCTTCACCTGGCTTCGGCGATGCACAAGCTGGGCGCCAAAAACCGAGTCCAGGCGGTGGTTCGGGCTACCCATTATCGCCTGCTGGAAGACTGATCCATCGGCAAAACCTAGCTGTTTTGCTAGTTACCTAAATTTCGCGCGCAGACTATCGTGTCCCTGAGCCTTTTTTCAGAGCAGGGTACGAAATGGAATTCATCGAAAAAATCCGCGAAGGGTATGCGGCCTTTGGCGCCTACCAGACCTGGTATCGCGTCACTGGCGACCTGTCCAGCGGCCGTACACCACTGGTCGTCATCCACGGCGGCCCCGGCTGTACCCATGATTATGTCGACGCCTTCAAGGACGTCGCAGCCAGCGGCCACGCGGTCATCCACTACGACCAACTGGGCAATGGCCGCTCCACGCATTTGCCTGAGAAAGATCCGTCCTTCTGGACCGTCGACTTGTTCCTCAAGGAACTGGATAACCTGCTGGATCACCTGCAGATCAGCGACAACTACGCGATCCTCGGCCAGTCCTGGGGCGGCATGCTCGGCAGTGAACATGCAATCTTGCAACCCAAGGGTCTGCGCGCGTTCATCCCGGCCAACTCCCCGACCTGCATGCGCACTTGGGTCAGCGAGGCCAATCGCCTGCGCCAATTGCTGCCGGAAGGCGTGCACGAAACCCTGCTCAAGCACGAAGCCGCTGGCACCTATCAAGACCCGGAATACCTCGCTGCCTCGCGGGTGTTCTATGACCAGCACGTATGCCGCGTGAACCCCTGGCCGGAGGAAGTGGCGCGCACTTTCGCCCAGGTCGATTCAGACCCTACGGTTTATCACGCCATGAGCGGCCCGACCGAGTTCCACGTGATCGGCAGTCTGAAGGACTGGAAATCCATTGGCCGCCTCTCGGCGATCAAGGTGCCGACCCTGGTGATCTCGGGCCGACATGACGAGGCCACCCCACTGGTGGTCAAGCCGTTTCTGGATGAGATCGCGGATGTACGCTGGGCGCTGTTCGAAGACTCCAGCCACATGCCCCACGTGGAAGAACGCCAGGCCTGCATGGGGACCGTGGTGAAGTTTTTGGATGAGGCCTGTTCAGTGCCGCACCCCGTCCGCAAGGCTGGCTGAGTTCCAAATGTGGGAGGGGGCTTGCTCCCGATCGCTGTGTGTCAGCCACTGTTTTTGTGACTGACCCATCGCTATCGGGAGCAAGCCCCCTCCCACATTTTCAGACCTCTGTGGTTTCAGGCTGCGCCGTTTTCCTTGGCACCTCCGCTACCAGCGGAATCTCCTTGCCCTCGGCATCAAACAACTTGCCGCCCCTGAAGTAATCTCCATCCCGCAACGCCGCGACATCGTGGAAGCACAAACTGCGCTCGGTCCCCGCCACGAACACCGACTGCTGATCCGAATTGCCCGCCGTGAAGTGGTTAAACGCCAGGTTCAACAAGATCGCCATGATCGCCGACGAGCTGATGCCCGAGTGGAAAATGGTCGCAAACCAGCTAGGGAATTGATCGTAGAAACTCGGCGCAGCAATCGGAATCATGCCAAAACCGATGGAGGTGGCGACGATGATCAGGTTCATGTTGTTGCGGTAATCCACTTTCGACAGGGTGCGAATACCACTGGCCGCCACGGTGCCGAACAGCACAATCCCGGCACCGCCCAGCACCGAGGTGGGCACCGCGGCGATCACCCGCCCCATAAATGGCAGCAGGCCAAGGATCACCAGGAACAGGCCACCGGTGGCAACCACAAAGCGACTCTTCACCCCGGTCACCGCCACCAGGCCGACGTTCTGGGCGAACGCACTCTGGGTGAACGAACCGAAGATCGGCGCGAACATACTCGACAGCATGTCGGCGCGCAGGCCATTACCGAGGCGTTTAGAGTCGACTTTGGTGTCGATGATTTCGCCCACGGCCAAGATGTCGGCCGAGGTTTCCACCAGGGTCACCATCACCACGATGCACATGGAAATGATCGCCGCGATGTGGAAGGTCGGCATGCCGAAATGGAAGGGCGTAGGGAAACCAAACATCGGGCCCTGGGTCACGCCGGAAAAGTCCGCCATGCCGAGGAACACCGCAATCACCGTGCCGATGACCATCGCCAGCAGGATCGACAGGCGCGAGATGGTTGCGCTGCCAATCTTGCTCAATAGCAGCACCAATACCAAGGTCAACGCCGCCAGGCCGATATTGGGCATGCTGCCGAAATCCGCAGCGCGGCTGTTACCGCCCATGGCCCAGCGTGCCGCCACGGGCATCAGCGTCAGGCCGATGGTGGTGATCACGATGCCAGTCACCAATGGCGGGAAGAACTTGGTAATCCGCGAGAACACTGGCGTGATCAGTAGCCCGATAAACGACGCGGCCATCACCGCCCCAAGAATCGCCGGCACCCCGCCAGCGCCGTCGCTGCCGACAATCGCCACCATGGTTGCCACACCGGCAAATGACACGCCCTGCACCAGCGGCAACTGACAGCCAAAGAACGGCAGGCCAAGGGTTTGCAACAGGGTGGCCAAGCCACCAGCGAACAGCGACGCGGCGATCAGCAGACCAATATCTGCCGGTGACAACCCGGCCGCCTGACCGACGATCAACGGTACCGCGACGATGCCGCCGTACATGGTGAGCACATGCTGCAGGCCGTAAGCCATGTTGGCCGCGACGCCGAGATTCTCATCTTCTGGCCGTTGCGGTGACGCCTTCGGGATAGTCATGGTGAGGGGTTCTCTGTTTTTGTTGTGCGGCCACTGTATGCAATGTTAGGACTAGATGTCCATAGAGTTGTATACAATCAATCGAACAAGATACCCTCCGCCGGCGTTACAAAAACAATCCGGCCGTGATGAGCCAGAACGCCAAAGGACCAGGACCATGAAAAAGGTATTACAGGGCGCCACCGTTGCACTCACCCTTCTCGGCGGCGGGGAGGCTGTCGCGGTGGAATGGATGAACAACAGCGCAGGCTTTCGCTACGGCCAGCAGTTCACCAACCCGAACAACCCCGATGAATTCAGCAAGCGCATCTACAGCTTCACCCACGCCAGCGGCTACCAGTACGGCAGCAATTTCCTGAACCTGGACGTGTTCCTGTCCGACAGCCGCGACCCGCGCAAGGGCACTGATCACGGTGGCAGCGAGGTGTACGCCGTGTATCGGCATCAGCTGTACGCCTCACGCGTATTTGATGTGCCGCTGGGCACCGGGCTGATCAAGGATTACGCGCTGACCTTGGGCTTTGATGCCAACCGCAACAACAACTTCGCCTCGGCCAAAAAGCGTGCGCTGGTGCTCGGCCCGACCTTGAAGTTCAACACCGTGGGCGTGCTGGACCTGAGCCTGATGTACTACAAGGAAAAGAATCACACCGGCATCCCCGGCGCGCAGGAGTCGAACCACACCTTCGACGACACCTACATGCTTAACCTGACTTGGATGCGCCCATTCGAAATCGCCAACCACGCGGCAAAATTCCAGGGTTTTATCAATTACGTCGGGGAAAAAGGCGAGGACTACCATGGCCGTGACACTGCGCCGGAAGCCTTGATGCGCACCGCGTTGATGGTGGCGGTACGACCGGGTAAGAGCGTAAAGCCGAACCTGTACCTCGGGGTGGGTTACGAGTACTGGCACAACAAATTCGGTGTGGACGGCGGCCGGGGTAGCCGCACGTCAACACCGACGGTGAATATGGAGATCACGTTTTAGCCACTCACCCAGCCGAGTCAAAATGTGGGAGGGGCTTGCCCCCTCTCACAATGACCGCACTGTCAGCCTAAACGCGCGACAGCTTCGAAGCCGTGTGCTTCGGCCGCGCCAGCCAGTAGCCCAACACCGCAAGTGGCGCGGTCGCCAGCATCACGATCACGGTGATCAGCAGCGGTTGGTCGATCATCGAAGACACCAGCAGGCTGCTGAGAAAACACAGGCCCAGTTGCAAGGTGTTTTGCAACGCGGCCGCCTTGCCGGAATTTTCCGCAAACGGCATCAGTGCATTCGCCACCACGATCGGATAACTCGCACCGTTGACCAACGCCATCAGACAGAACGGAATCAGCAAGGTGGTGAGGGTCGGCACGGTCATGGTCGCAACCAGATACAGCGCCACCATGCTGATGCAGTAGGCCGCCAGTAACCAAGGCAACAACGTCTTGCCCTGGAAACGCTGCAAGGCGCTGCGGCAGCTGTAGCCGCCCACCAGAAACGCCAGTGTCGGCAACACGTAACTCAGGCCGATGTCATTCGGGCTGTAGCCCATGTCGCCAAGGATGAACGGCGAAGCCGTCAGCCAGGCAAAGAAACTGGCGGAGCAGGCAGCGAAGATCATCACGTTGCCGGTGAACACCCGGGAAGTGAGCAACTGCCCATAACCGAGGCGTGTCGGAGTTTCTATCTGCCGTTTCGGCACGCTGCGCAGGAACAAGGTCGGCAGCAGCAACAGCAGTGATACGCCCAGCAAGACCCCAAAGATCGCCTGCCAACCGAAGTGGTTCAGCACCATCGCGCCCAACAGCGGCGCCAGGGCAGGCGACAGCGACATCAGCGGCATGATGCTGGCGAACACCCGGTGAGCCTTGTTGGCCGGGTAGCGATCGATGACCAGCGCCTGCCAGCTCACAGCAGCGGAGCACACGCCAATGGCCTGCATAAAGCGCAAGGCCAGCAGTTGAGACGCGGTCTCGACCCAGAACATTCCGGCGCAGCCCAGCACAAACAGACTCAAGCCTGCGAGCAAGATCGGCTTGCGCCCCAGGCGATCGGACAACGGGCCCCACAGCAACTGCCCCAGCGCAAAGCCGGCGAGGAAAATACTCAAGCTGGCCCCCACCGCGCCAGCGCCAATCTGCAACTGCTCGCCCATGGCGCCGAACGCCGGCAAGTACATATCCATGGCCAGATAACCGAGCATGCTCAGCCCCGCCAGGTACCAGGTAAAACCAAAAGAATTTTTCATTGAAGCCTTGTAGATCTTGCCATCAAACTATTTGCTGACTGGCGGCCATTATGAGGCTGACAGATTTTGTGTGAAGCGATAATAATTGGACACTCTTATCAATAATTTTGAAGGCAGTCACCATGTGGTCTGAATACTCCCTGGATGTAGTCGATGCGGTGGCACGCCATGGCAGTTTCAGCGCTGCCGCCCAGGAATTGCACCGCGTGCCGTCGGCCATCAGCTACACGGTGCGTCAACTGGAAGAATGGTTGGCAGTGCCACTGTTTGTGCGGCGCCATCGCGACGTAGAGCTGACCCCGGCGGGCCGTCTATTTATAGACGAAGCCCGAGGCGTGATGAAAAAAATGCTCGGCACGCGGCGTCTGTGTCAGCAAGTGGCGAACGGTTGGAGCGGTCAGTTGAAGGTGGCCGTGGACTCCATCGTCAAACCCCAGCGTTGCCGGCAGTTGGTGCTGGATTTCTATCGACAGTTCCCCGAGGTGGAATTGTTGCTGGAATACGAGGTGTACAACGGCGTGTGGGACGCCCTGGCCGATGAGCGCACCGACATTGTGATCGGCGCCACCAGCGCGGTGCCGGTGGCCAGTCACTTCACCTTTCGCGACATGGGGTTGTTGAACTGGTTGTGTGTGGTCAGCGCCAAGCATCCACTGGCGGCGGTGCAAGGGCTGCTCAGCGATGACCAACTGCGCCCGTTCGCATCACTGTGCATGACCGACACTTCACGCAACCTCCCCAAGCGCGACACCTGGACGCTGGATAACCAACGTCGGCTGGTGGTGCCGAACTGGGCGTCCGCCATCGATTGCCTGCGTGATGGTCTGTGCGTCGGCATGGCGCCAGCGCATCAGGTGTTGCCGTGGATCGAACGCGGTGAACTGGTGGCGCTGCAATTGACCCGGCCCTTCCCCGCCAGCCCGTCGTGCGTGGCCTGGGCACAGAACAAGCTGTCCCCGGCCATGGCGTGGTTGCTGGAGTATCTGGGGGATAAAGAGACAATGAACCAGGAATGGCTCAATGGGCCTGATCCAATAAACGGGTGATGGCTCGCACGATCATTTCGACCTCCTTGGCATCCAGGGTCAACGGCGGCAACAGGCGAATGACCTTACCCCGCGTCACATTGATCAGTAGCCCATGCTCCTGGGCAGCGCGCTGGGCCAGTTCGCGGTAAGGGCTGGTCAGCTCGATGCCGATCATCAAGCCTTGCCCGCGAATCGCCATTACCTGCGGGTGTTCGTCCAATTCCATCCGCAACCGCGCCAGCAAGCGCTCGCCCTGCTGCGCAGCGTTCTGCAACAGGCCTTGCTCTTCGATAATGTCCAACACGGTGCAGCCCACCCGACACGCCAGCGGGTTGCCGCCGAAAGTGCTGCCGTGGCTGCCCGGCGTGAATAACTGGGCCACCCCCGCCCTTGCAAGGCAGGCGCCGATGGGCACACCGTTGCCCAGGCCTTTGGCCAAGGTCATCACGTCCGGCAGGATGCCTTCATGCTGGAAAGCAAACCAGGCGCCGGTACGGCCGATGCCGGTCTGGATTTCATCCAGCATCATCAGCCAACCGTGGCGCGTGCAGTGATCGCGCAGCGCTTGCAGGTAACCCGGCGGCGCCGGCAGCACGCCGCTTTCGCCCTGGATCGGCTCCAGCAAGACCGCCGCGATCCGCGTACCAAACGTTTTGGTGAGTGCTTCGATGGCCGCCAGATCACCAAACCGGACCTTGAGAAAATCCCCCGGCAAGCGCTGAAAACCAAGGCGCACCGACGGCCCATCACTAGCGGCCATGGTGCCAAGCGTGCGGCCGTGGAAGGCATTCTCCATGACCACCACCAACGGCTCTTCGATGCCTTTTTTCCAACCATGCAACCGCGCCAGTTTCAACGCGGTCTCGTTGGCTTCGGCGCCGGAGTTGTTGAAAAAAACGCGGTCCAGGCCGGACAGTTGCGTCAAGCGCTGGGCCAGACGCTGCTGCCAATCAATGCTGTAGAGGTTGGAGGTATGCAGCAACAGGCCAGCTTGCTCGCTGATAGCCGTCACCAGTTTCGGGTGGGAGTGGCCGACATTGGTCACCGCCACACCCGCTACCGCGTCCAGGTATTCACGGCCCTGTTGATCCCACAGGCGTGTGCCCAGGCCACGGGTAAAACTCAAGGCCAAGGGTTGGTAGGTGGTCATCAGGCAGGCGGCGGTCATGGTGGCAGGCTCCGGTTGTGGTGATGGAAGTATCGTTAGCCACCTCAGCTGGATAAACTGCGCTTTCCTGCAATGACTTTAAATCAGGGATTTATAATGGACCTGTTCCAGGCAATGTCGGTGTACGTGAAAGTGGTGGAGACCGGCAGCATGACCGCTGCGGCACAGGCCTGTGGGATGTCGACCACAATGGTCGGTAACCATTTGCGCGCCTTGGAGCAACGCCTGGGCGTCAGCCTGCTCAAGCGCACCACCCGCAAGCAGAGCCTGACGGAATTCGGTGGCCAGTATTACCAGCGCTGCCTGGAAGTGCTGGGACTGGTCGCCGACTCCGAACAATTGGCAGAACAGGCCCACAGTGACGTTCCCAAAGGCACCCTGCGCATCACCGCGCCACCCGCCTTCGGCACCGAACGCCTGGCGCCGGCCTTGAGCGAATTCTCGCAACGCTACCCGCTGATCAAACTGTACGTGGTGCTCAGCAATCAGCGTATGGACATGGTCGACAGCGGCTTTGACGTGGCGATCCGCCTGGGCGAACTGGAGCCGTCGAGCCTGATCGCCCGCCCCATGCAGGACTACACCATCACCCTATGCGCCTCACCGCAATACCTGGAACGGCGTGGCACGCCACAGACGCCTGTAGACCTGCAGCACCACGACTGCCTGGCCTTCGCCTACCCATCCACCGACGACTGGCGCAATGCCGACAAGCTCTGGCGCATGACCGGCGCAGAGGGCGAAGTGGAAATCCCGGTGTCCGGTTCGCTGACCATCAACAGCTCCCAAGCCCTGCGCCAGGCGGCAGTGCAAGGCATGGGCATCGTCATGCTGCCCGACGCCCTGGTACAGCCCGACCTGCAGAGCGGCAAGCTGGTGGCGTTGCTGACCACTTACCAACTGCCCAGCCGTCCCATGCACTTGCTGTATGGCCAGGACCGCTATCGCCTGCCAAAGCTGCGCGCCTTTGTCGATTTCGCCATGGAGAAATGGGCGCGCTAAAAGCCCACACCCAACTCCCTCAGCCGAGCCGCCGTCTGTTCGGCTGACACATGGTGAATGCCTTGCCAGCCGAGGGCGATGGCCGCGTCGATATTGCCGGCAACATCATCGATAAATACGACTTCTCCTGGCTGGATATCCGGCAAATGGGCACGAACTTGACTGAGGCTGGCGTGGTAGATCGCCGGATCGGGCTTGATCAGCTTTAACTCGCCAGACACCACGATGTCGCGAAAACACTGCAGGAATGGATAGTGGGCACGGGCATAGGGAAAGGTTTCGGCTGACCAGTTGGTAAGCCCAAACAAGGGCATGTTGGCTGCATGCAGCGCCCTGAGAATCGCCACGCCTTCGGGCAACGGACCACGCAGCATTTCATGCCAGCGGTCGTAGTACGCCGTGATCAGGGTTTTGTGGTGCGGGAATTGATTGATCAGGACGTGCGTGGCTTCGGCTAGCGGCCGACCCGCGTCCTGCTCGGTATTCCAGGCCTGGGTGCAGATATTCTCGAGAAACCATTGCCGCTCATCATCATCGGCAATCAGCTTGCGGTACAGGTGTTGCGGGTTCCAATCGAACAACACACCGCCGAAATCAAACACTACTGCGCGAATCGTCATGGGGTCCTCCCGTGTGTGAAACGACATAACCATCACAGTCTGGCATGCCTGCGACCTGCAAGAGCGTGTAAGAGCGAGTAGGAACGCTCTGAGAATTCGACCAGGCCCGGCGATGGGAAATAGCGGAGCTCCCGTGCAGTACGCGGTTTTAACTGACTTGCGCGAGTTCAACTTCACACAGACAGTCACACTCGTTCTCTGCGATTGAGGGCGCTTTCACCTTAGTGTCGGTCGGACAATTCAAGGAGCTGGCGTTTGGAGGGAATCGTTCAACTTCGCAGTAGACATACGTGGAGAAACTTCAATGACAGGCATGATTTCCTCAGTGATTTCCCCTTGCGCGCACAGCCTTCATACGCTGCAAAGCTACCGCGCCCAGGGCGCGAATGATCCCGCAGCCGATCTGGTCGGCCAAGTAAAAAACCAAACAGGCATCGTGACGAGCCATCTTGCCCCCTTGCAAGGCATCGCGGTAATCACCAACTCCATCATTGGCGTACGCCCGGTCGAAACCGTGGCAACAGGCCTGATAGAAGCCGGGCACCCCACCAAGGACTTCCACATCAAAGGGAAAAGCGCCAACTGGGGCCCCCAGGCAGGTTTTATCTGTACAGATCAGGCGCTCAGCAAGCTTGAGCAATTTGCTGAAAAAACGCCGGCCAAAGTGGCCAAGGCCAATGAGCAAATCCAGGCGTGCATCCAGGAAGGCCATGCAGTTGCAACCCCTCTGAAACTCTCGGGCCAGCGCATTGATGAGCTGCTCAAGCTCGGCCAGATAACCCAACTGGCAGCCCATGGACCTGACGGCATATTGCAGTTGAGCGCCTGCGGGCCCAGTCAACAGTCGTATACATTCGAAGGCCATCGCACGTCGCCTTCAAGTGACAGCTACCTCATCACTCATCAGGGCAAGCCCCTCGAAGTGCTGGCCAAGCAATCAGAAGGCAAACCGTTGACCGCCGATTACGACCTGCACATGATCGCGCCCCACATCAGCGACTTTGGTCCACAGGACAAACTCCCCGTGCCGGACGTGGCCCACCGTGTCTTCAGGGATCGAGTTGAGCGCTACAAGCAGGTTCCGAAAGAGCTACGCGCAGACTTTGAAAGTGCGGCGCACTTCTACCAGAAAGAAGATCCCCACCTCGGCAATGCGACACCGCGGATAGAGCAGATGATAGAACTCATCAATCAAACGTTGATAGGCGAGGGAGAGCGCGTGGTTCATCACAATGCGGACTCGGGCAGCCCGGCGACGGAAGTGGCCGACAATTACCCGGCGACGTTTTTCCTGCCGGCAAAACTGGGCCGATTCAATGAAATCAGCATCATCCGCGACAGTAGGGAAATGGCAGAACTGATAAAGACCGCCAAGGACAGCGGTTATCACGTACCGCTGAATCCACTCTGGGAGAAAGAAGTGACCACTGTCAGGCGGTCCGACTTTGCCCTGGCAAAAAACCGTCTTTCTTGAATCAAGAAAGCGCTGACAGCGGCCTGATAACCCGGTTATCAAGACCGCTGTCAATCACATCATTTACGCCTGGACCAGACCGTTGATCTTCACGGTCGGGTTCACGTCAGCGTCGTAGTCCACGCCATCGACTTCAAAGCCGAACAAGCGCAGGAACTCCGCCTTGTAGCCGGCAAAATCGCTGATCTCGTTGACGTTTTCGTCAGTAACCTGATCCCACAGTGCCGCAACGGCGTCCTGGACCTTAGGCTCCAACTCAGCCAGATCGGCACGCAGGCGGCCGTCGGCGTCGAGTTTCGGCTCGCTGCCGTACAGGCTGTCCTTGAACAAACCGTAGACCTGCTCGATGCAGCCTTCGTGGGTGCCCTGCTCTTTCATCACGCGGAACAGCAGCGACAAGTACAACGGCATGATCGGGATCGCCGAACTGGCCTGGGTCACCACGGCCTTGAGCACCGACACGCGGGCGTCGCCCTTCAGTGCGGCCAGGTTGTCGCGCAGGGTCAGGACTTTCTTGTCGAGGTCTTTCTTGGCTTCGCCGATGGAGCCGTTCCAGTAGATATCCTGGGTCAGCTTCTCGCCGAGGTAGGTGAACGCGGTGGTCTTGGCGCCTTCGGCCAACACGTCTGCATCACGCAGGGCGTCGATCCACAGCTGCCAGTCGGCGCCACCCATGACATTCACGGTGCCATCGATTTCTTCCTGGGTTGCAGGCTCAAGGGTGGTGTCGACCACAACGCCTTTGTCGGTATTGATACCGCGCAGGGTCACAGCCTTGCCAATTGGCTTGAGGGTGGAGTTATAGACTTCACCGGTTTTAGGATCGGTACGGCGTGGCGCCGCCAGGCTGTAGACCACGAGGTCGATCTTGCCCAGGTCTTTCTTGATGGTTTCGATGGTCAGGCGCTTGATCT
>PJQF01000182.1_pt1 | contig 32690 bp, 27 predicted proteins | sample 1503741 | NCBI WGS metagenome assembly PJQF01 (sample SAMN07775949, study PRJNA414020) | Biofilm metagenome, whole genome shotgun sequencing project. | isolation source: biomolecule (vanillin) treated reverse osmosis membrane biofilm | place: India: Nagpur | collected 2017-03-21 | reverse complement strand
CCCGATTGAACCCCTCCCGCACCGCCCCGCACCATGGCCGCCACCTGCACAACCCCAATAACAACAGGTCCAACGCCATGAGCACGCTCCGTCCTCGCCAGCTTTTGCTGGCCACCGCTGTCGCCAGCCTTGCCCTTCCCGTCGTCGCCGAAGAACACGGTTTCCTGGAAGACGCCAGCGCCAACCTCAACCTGCGTAATTTCTTTATCAACCGCAATTTCACCAACCCAACCAAAACCCAGGGTGGCGCGCAGGAGTGGACGCAGAGTTTCATCCTCGACGCCAAGTCCGGCTTCACCCAAGGCACGGTGGGGTTCGGTGTGGATGTGCTGGGGCTGTACTCGTTGAAGCTTGATGGCGGGCGCGGTACTGGCGGTACGCAGTTGCTGCCGCTGGATCATGACGGCCGGCCGGCGGATGAATTCGGGCGTCTCGGCGTTGCGTTCAAAGCGCGTATTTCGAAGACAGAAGTAAAGGTCGGCGAATGGATGCCTGTGCTACCGATCCTGCGTTCGGATGACGGCCGTTCCCTGCCGCAAACCCTGCGCGGCGGGCAGATCACGTCCAAGGAAATCGACGGCCTGACACTGTACGGCGGCCAGTTCCGCGCCAACAGCCCGCGCGACGACAGCAGCATGTCGGACATGTCGATGGTCGGCAAAACCGCTTTCACTTCGGACCGCTTCAACTTCCAGGGCGGCGAATACGCGTTCAACGACAAACGCACCCAGGTCGGCCTCTGGAATGCCCAGCTCAAGGACATCTATAGCCAACAATACGTCAACCTGACCCACAGCCAGCCACTCGGTGACTGGACCCTGGGCGCCAACCTCGGGTTCTTCTACGGCAAGGATGACGGCAGCGCCCGCGCAGGCGACTTGGACAACAAGACCTGGTCCGGCCTGTTCTCCGCCAAGTACGGCGGCAACACGTTCTATGTCGGCCTGCAAAAACTCACCGGCAACAACGCCTGGATGCGCGTCAACGGCACCAGCGGGGGCACCCTGGCCAACGATAGCTACAACTCCAGCTACGACAACGCTCAGGAAAAATCCTGGCAACTGCGCCACGACTACAACTTCGCCGCCGTCGGTGTGCCGGGGCTGACGCTGATGAACCGCTATATCAGCGGCAGCAACGTACACACAGGCACCATCACTGACGGTAAGGAATGGGGTCGCGAAAGTGAATTGGGCTACACCGTGCAAAGTGGCAGCCTGAAAAACCTGACGATGCGCTGGCGCAATTCGAGCATGCGCCGCGACTACAGCAACAACGAGTTTGACGAAAACCGGTTGATCGTCAGTTACCCGATAAGTCTGCTGTAATCCGGCGCGGCACTTACTGTATCGTGCGCGCCTGCCGCTGCTGATCCGCCCAGCAGCGGCCTCTTTTTCGAGCCCGCGCACACCATGAAATCCTTCGCCATCGCATCCGCCGTGCTGGCCCTGGCCGTGAGCCTCAGTGGCTGCATCGGCGCGCCTATCGCCCTGACGCCCCAGACCGAACAGCGCCTGCAAGCACAGGCGCCGATCCGTTTTCTGCTGACCTTCGATGACGGCCCCAGCGCCTCGGGTTACAACAACCCGAGCCGTTCGGTGGTGGCCGACCTGGCGCACAACCCGGTGTTGCCGGGAATCAAGGCCGTGTTTTTTTTACAGACCGAAGCGGCCCGTTCCGGCGGCAGTTCACGGGGTCGCAAGACCATGGAGCGTGAGTACGCGGGCGGTCATATTCTGGCGTTTCACACGGCCACCGCGTTCCATACCAACCACCGCTGGCTGAACAACGCCGAACTGGATAGCACCCTGGCCCAGGGTTCTGCCGATATCGCCTCGATCACCGGCGCACCACCGGTATTGGTCCGTCCGCCGTTCTGGAACTACGACCGCCGCACCTTCGCCGCCTACCAGCGCCATGGCATGCACGTTCTGCTGACCGACTTGAGCGCCAATGACGGCAAGATCTGGGGTTTCAACGGCAGCCCACGCCGCCGCGCCAACCTGTATCGACAACTGTCGGTCGTGCGCGAACGCATCGCGCTGGGGGAGTTGCCGACAGTGGACGGCGTGATACCGGTCGTGGTGACCTTCCACGACATCAACCGCTACACCGCGCGGCATATGCAGGAATACCTGCAGATCCTGCTGGACAGTGCCCAGGTCACCGGCATGAAGACCGCCGCCGAGCCGTTCTACACCGACCGTGGCGCACTCGAACGGGCAGCGCTGTCACGCACCGTGAAGGCTGTCAGTGAGGAAGTGCATTTACCGGGCGTGTGGAATTGGGTGTGGGACGCCGACTCCCACTGACCTTAAGCCGTGTGAAGAGCAAAAATGTGGGAGGGGGCTTGCTCCCGATGCCGGTGGATCAGTCAGAGTTATTGAGACTGCACCACCGCTATCGGGAGCAAGCCCCCTCCCACATTTCGACCGCGTTTCAAATCTACTCTGGTTGCCGGGACTCAACACCCAATTCATCCCACACTGACTCTGCCAGGTGAAAGGTGGCATTCGCCGCCGGGATACCGCAGTAGATCGCGCTCTGCATCAGCACTTCCTTGATCTCGGCACGGGTCACGCCATTGCTGGCAGCCGCGCGCAGATGCAACTTGAGCTCTTCGGCGCGGTTCATGCCGATCAGCATCGCAATCGTGATCAGGCTACGAGTGTGCCGAGGCAGGCCAGGACGGGTCCAGATATCACCCCAGGCGTGGCGGGTGATCATTTCCTGAAACTCGCTGTTGAACTCGGTCAGGGCATTGAGGCTGCGGTCGACATGGGCATCGCCCAGCACTTCGCGGCGTACTTGCAGGCCCTCGGCATAACGTTGTTTCTCTTCCACAAACAGCTCCTCAACGGGCCAGCAAAAATTCAATCACGCGGTCGCTGAATGCAGCGCCGGCCTGAACGTTGGACAGGTGCGCCGCGTAGAACTCAGCGTACTCGGCCCCCTGCACATGATTCTGGATAAAGTGGCTACCGGCCGGCGGTGTGACGGCATCTTCGGTGCCCGCAATCACCAGCGTCGGCACTTTGATCGAGCGCAGTTGCTCACGGAAATCCGCATCACGCACGGCGCCGCAGCTGGCCGCGTAACCTTGGGGTGACGTGGACGCGAGCATGTCAGTGATCTGCTGGGCCTGATGGGGGTTCGCCGCTGCAAAGTCGGCGGTAAACCAGCGTGCAATGGAGGCATCGCGCAAGGCGACCATCGCCGCCGCGCCATCGCGCAACACCATCTCGATGCGCGGGTTCCAGATCTCCAGCGTGCCGATCTTGGCGGCGGTGTTGCACAGCACAAGGCGGTTCAGGCGGCCACCGGCGTGGATGCCGAGCCATTGGCCGATCAAGCCACCCATGGACAGCCCGCAAAAATGCGCACGTTGAATATCCAGTGCGTCCAACAGCGCCAGCACATCACGGCCGAGTTGCTCGATGCTGTAGGGCCCTTCGGTAACCAGGGATTTGCCGTGGCCACGGGTATCGAAACGCAACACGCGAAAATGCTCGGTGAAGGCCTGGATCTGGATGTCCCACATATGCAGGTCGGTGCCCAATGAGTTGGACAGCACCAGTACCGGCGCGTCCACCGGCCCATCCAGTTGGTAATGCAGGTCGCCCTCGGCGAGTTGTACAAATGGCATGGGGGCCTCCTCAGGCAGTCAGTTCAAAATGTTCGGTGACAGCACGCGTGACCCAGGTATGGGCCTGGCCCAGATAGTGGGCAGGGTCGAGCAGTCGATCCAGTTCGGCCGCAGATAACTCAGCGGTGATCTGCGGTTCGTCCGCCAATACCGCGCGCAGATGGCGCCCCTCGGCGACCGCACGCTTGCAGCACTGCTCCAGCAGATGGTGCGCGGTTTCGCGGCCAAGGCGTTGGGCAAGCACAATGCTGACGGCTTCGGCCAGTACCAGGCCTTGGGTCAGGTCGAGGTTCTGCTTCATGCGCTCGGGGTCGACTTCCAACCCTTCGCTCACCAGTAGCGCCTGTTGCAAGGCACCGGACACCAACCGGCAAATCTCCGGCAAGGTTTCCCATTCCGCATGCCACAGTCCCAGGCTGCGCTCGTGCTCCTGGGGCATGGCGCTGAACATCGTCGAGACCAACCCAGGCACGCGCGTAGCCGCACTGATCAGCACCGCAGCGCCTACCGGGTTGCGTTTATGGGGCATGGTGGACGAGCCGCCCTTGCCAGGCGCCGACGGTTCGAACACTTCCGCCGCTTCAGTCTGCATCAACAGGCTGATGTCCCGGCCCAGCTTGCCGAGACTGCCCGCGATCAAACCCAGCACGCTGGCGAACTCCACCAGACGATCTCGCTGAGTGTGCCAGGGCTGTTCGGGCAGGCTCAGTTGTAACTGGGCCGCCAAGGCCTCGGCCACGGGCATCGCCTGTTCACCCAACGCCGCGAGGGTTCCGGAGGCGCCGCCAAATTGCAGCACCAGCAAGCGCGGTTTCAACTCCGCCAAGCGCTGGCGGCTGCGCGTCACAGCGCCCAGCCAACCGGCGATTTTCATCCCCAGCGTGACCGGCGTGGCGTGCTGCAACCAAGTGCGCCCGGCCAACGGCGTCACCGCGTAACGCTGGGCTTGGGCGGCAAGCACATCGCCCAAGCGGGCCAGGTCGGTTTCGATCAACAGCAGTGCACGCCGCAGTTGCAACACCAGGCCGGTGTCCATCACGTCCTGGCTCGTCGCCCCCAGATGCACGTAGCGCTCGGCGCCGGCATCTTCACTGGCAATCAACTTGCCCAAGGCCTTCACCAATGGAATCGCCGAGTTCCCGGCCGAGGCAATCGCCACGCCGAGGGCGTCCATGTCATACAGTGACGCCAGGCACGCCTGGGCAATTGGTGCGACGGCCGACGGCGGGATCAACCCGACCTGAGCTTGCGCCCGGGCCAGGCCGGCTTCGAAATCCAGCATGCCCTGCAAGCGCCCCTCGTCGCAGAACACCTCGGCCATGCTGTCAGCGGTGAAGTAGGCGTCGAACAGTTGGTTGCTCGTGCGCAGTGTCATAACGCGTCCCTTACAAATCGTGGTGCAAGTACTCCGCCTGTTTCGGCAGACGCAAGCTGAACAGGAAGGCCACGGCCATCATGCCGGTGACGTACCAATAAAAAGTGTTTTCCATGCCCATGGATTTGAGTCCCAAGGCCACGTATTCCGCCGAGCCACCGAAGATCGCGTTAGCCACTGCGTAAGCCAGGCCCACCCCCAAGGCACGTACGTGCGGCGGGAACATTTCCGCTTTCACCAGGCCGCTGATCGAGGTGTAGAAACTCACGATAGCCAACGCCAGGGAAATCAGTACAAAGGCCAGGAACGGGCTTGTCACGGTTTTCAGGGTCAGCAGGATCGGCACCGTGCAGAGGGTACCGAGGGCGCCGAACCAGAGCATCGAGTTACGTCGGCCGATCTTGTCCGAGAGCATGCCGAACAGCGGCTGCATGCACATGTACACAAACAGCGCGCCGGTCATGATGTAGCTGGCGGTCTTGGCGTGCATCCCGGCGGTGTTCACCAGGTACTTCTGCATGTAGGTGGTGAAGGTGTAGAAAATCAGCGAGCCGCCCGCGGTGTAGCCGAGCACGGTGATGAAGGCCGCTTTGTGATTGCGAAACAGCGCGGCGACGCTGCCGGCGTCCTTGTCCTGGCGGGTTTCCTTGCTGGTGGTTTCCTTGAGGGTGCGCCGCAGCAACAGGGAGATCACCGCCGCAATCGCACCGATCACGAACGGAATCCGCCAGCCCCAGGCGCGCAGTTCTTCTTCAGTGAGGATCTGTTGCAGGATCACCACCACCAACACCGCCAGCAGTTGCCCGCCGATCAGGGTGACGTACTGGAACGAGGCGAAGAAGCCGCGCTGGCCTTTGAGTGCGACTTCACTCATGTAGGTCGCGGTGGTGCCGTACTCGCCACCCACCGACAAGCCCTGGAACAACCGCGCCACCAGCAGCAATGCCGGGGCCCAGGCGCCGATGTCTTTGTAAGTGGGCAGGAAGGCGATGACCAACGAACCGGCGCACATCATCAGCACCGAAATCATCATCGAATTTTTGCGCCCGTGCTTGTCAGCGACCCGGCCGAACAGCCAGCCGCCGATGGGGCGCATCAGGAACCCGGCGGCGAATACACCGGCGGTGTTGAGCAGTTGCACCGTGGGATCGTCCGACGGGAAAAATGCGGGGGCGAAGTAGATAGCGCAGAAGGCGTAGACGTAGAAGTCGAACCATTCGACCAGGTTGCCGGAGGAGGCACCGACAATCGCAAAGATCCGTTTGCTGCGCTCTTCTCCGGTGTAGTGACTGGTGGCTGTTGTCATGATTTTTTCACTCAGTGGGAACGGTTATAGCCTAGACATACTTTGCAACAACCATGTTCCGCAAGCAGACATTTGGATAGGGATCTCCTGAACCGGCCTCATCGGGGGCAAGCCCCCTCCCACATTTGATAGGCGGCGCGCTCAAAATGTGTGAGGGGCTTGCCCCCGATGGGGCCCTGACAAGCGACTCAGTAGTCGAAGAACACCGTCTCCTTATCTGTCCCCTGCAAAATCACATTCCACTGATACACACCGTCAGCATCCTGCTTGGCAATCAAGGTGCTACGACGCTCGGCAGGCACGCACGCCAGCAAGGCGTCATCCCCATTCAACGCCTCACCGTCAAAATAAATCCGCGTGAGCAAGTGCTTCACCAAGCCACGGGCAAACACCAGCACCACCAAGTGCGGCGCCTGGGTCGTGCCTTTCAGGCCCGGTACGCTGCCCGGCTTGATCGTGGTAAAGCGAAAACGCCCTTCGGCGTCCACCGGCACCCGACCGAAACCCTCGAAGTTGGGATCGACGGCCTTGTCCTGGTCATCTTCCGGGTGGTCGTATTTGCCAGCGGCGTTGGCCTGCCAGACTTCGAGCATGGCGTCGTTGACCACATCACCGTTGCCATCCACCACTTGCCCGCTGATCGCCACGCGCTCACCAAGGGTGGCGGCGACGGTCAGGTCTTCGCGGTTCAGCCAGGTCAGGCCAATGTGGTAGTACGGCCCGACGGTGTGGGACGTGGTTGCGTAAAGGCTCATCTCATTTCTCCATCGGCGTGGCGTCGCGGCCGCGCAGGACGATGTCCCAGCGGTAGCCGAGGGCATAGGAAGGAATGGTTTTTTCCAGGTCGAAACTGGCGATCAGGCGCTGCTTGGCCGAAGTGTCCGGCACACAGTTGTATATCGGGTCGTATTCCAGCAGCGGGTCGCCAGGGAAATACATCTGCGTGACCAAGCGCGTCAGCACGCTGGGGCCGAACAGCGAAAAGTGGATATGCGCCGGGCGCCACGCGTTGTGGTGATTGCCCCATGGGTAAGCGCCGGGCTTGATGGTCTGGAACTGATACCAGCCATCGGCGTCGGTGACGGTACGGCCGGTGCCGGTGAAGTTCGGGTCCAGCGGCGCGTCGTGCAGGTCACGCTTGTGGTTGTAGCGGCCGGCGGCGTTGGCCTGCCAGATCTCCACCAGAATGCCCGGCACCGGCAAACCGTTTTCGTCCAGTACACGCCCATGGATGATGATGCGTTCGCCCTGGGGCTCGCCTTCATGCTGGGCGGTGAGGTCGTTGTCTTTCTCGTTGATCCGCTCGGCGCCGATGGTCGGGCCGGTGATTTCCGACAAGGAATGGGGCAGGAACACCAACGGCTGTGACGGCGAACGCAAGTTCGTCGACTGGTAGGCCGGGTGCAGGTAATCAGGTTGGGTGCCCGCTTGCGGGCGCCGGTAACCGGGCTTGTCACTCATGGAGCAATCCTCTCTTATTAGATGCGTTCAATCGCCAGGGCCAACCCTTGGCCGACGCCGACACACATGGTCGCCAGGCCTTTACGGCCACCGGTTTTTTCCAACTGATGCAGGGCTGTCAGTACCAACCGCGCACCGCTCATGCCCAACGGATGACCGAGGGCGATGGCGCCGCCGTTCGGATTGACCTGGGGCGCGTCGTCGGCAATACCCAATTCGCGCAGTACCGCCAGGCCTTGGCTGGCGAAAGCTTCGTTGAGTTCGATCACGTCAAAGTCGGTGACTGCCAACCCCAGGCGTTCCACCAGTTTGCGCACCGCTGGCACCGGGCCGATGCCCATCACACGCGGGGCGACACCGGCGCTGGCCATGCCCAACACGCGGGCACGCGCCGTCAGGCCGTGTTTCTTGACCGCTTCGGCGGACGCCAGAATCAGCGCCGCCGCACCATCGTTCACACCTGAAGCATTACCGGCAGTGACAGTCTTGTCGGGGCCGTTGACCGGCTTGAGTTTGGTCAGGGCTTCCAGGGTGGTGTCTCGTGGATGCTCATCGTGCTCAACCACGGTTTCGCCTTTTTTATGGGCAACCCTTACCGGCACGATTTCTTCGGCAAAAAAGCCCGCAGCCTGAGCGGCCGCCGTGCGTTGCTGACTGCGCAGGGCGAAGGCGTCCTGATCAGCACGTGAAACCTGGTAGTCATCGGCGACGTTATCGGCGGTCTGCGGCATCGCGTCCACGCCGTACTGGGCTTTCATCAATGGGTTGATAAAGCGCCAGCCGATGGTGGTGTCTTCCAGCTTCATGTTGCGCGAAAACGCCGCGTCAGCCTTGCCCATCACGAACGGCGCACGGGACATCGACTCAACGCCCCCTGCAATCGTCAGCTCCATTTCGCCGCTGGCGATGGCGCGAAAGGCGGTGCCAATGGCGTCCATGCCCGAGGCGCACAAACGGTTAAGGGTCACGCCCGGAATGCTTTCCGGCAGACCCGCCAGCAACAGCGCCATGCGGGCGACGTTGCGGTTGTCTTCACCGGCCTGGTTGGCGCAGCCGAGGAACACCTCATCCACCGCGCTCCAGTCCACCGACGGATTGCGCTCCATCAGCGCCTTGATCGGCAATGCCGCCAGGTCATCGGCGCGTACGGTGGACAGGCCACCGCCAAAGCGGCCGATGGGGGTGCGAATGGCGTCACAGATAAATACGTCGCGCATCAGGCTTCTCCCGGTGCTTGGCCGTGGGCGGCAGCGGTGCGGGCTTCGAGGTCACGCAGGGCGGTCAACTCGACCTCGGTCGGCTCGGCGGTGGTGCTGACTTGGTCGGCAAAGCGAATCGCCCAACCGGTAGCGGCCACCACTTGCTCGCGGGTCACGCCAGGGTGCAGCGCGGTGACCACGAATTCATGGGTGCCCTCTTCCGGCTCCATGATGCACAGGTCGGTAATGATTCCGACAGGACCGGCACCCGGCAGGCCCAGGCGTTTACGTGAATCGCCGCCCTCGCCGTGGCCGACTGAGGTAATGAAGTCCAGCTTGTCCACAAACGAACGGGACGACTGCTTGAGGATAATCAGCACGCTTTTGGCGGAGCCGGCGATTTCCGGCGCGCCACCGGCACCCGGCAGGCGTACTTTGGGCTGGTGATAGTCACCGACCACAGTGGTGTTGATGTTGCCGAAACGGTCGACTTGGGCTGCACCGAGAAAGCCCACGTCGATACGTCCGCCTTGCAGCCAGTAGCGAAAAATCTCACCGGTTGGCACCACGGTGTCAGCGGTTTCCGCCAGTTCGCCATCACCAATGGACAGCGGCAGTACTGAGGGCTTGGCGCCAATCGGGCCGGACTCGTAGATCAACACCACATCGGGCGATGAGGTCAGGCGCGCCAGGTTGGCCGCTTTGGATGGCAGGCCGATGCCGACAAAGCACACCGAGCCGTTCTTGAGGCGGCGCGCGGCGGCGACGGTCATCATTTCATTGGTCGAGTAAGCCATTACTTGGCCTCCTGCGCGGTGGCCAACTTGGCCTGGTATTCACTGAAATCGGCAGTGCCGTGGATGTATTCGTCGATCCAGGCGGTAAACGTCCCACGGTCGCGGGCAATCGGATCCCACGCCTGGTAGAAGCGGTTGTCGCGCTCGTTGTAACCGTGGGCGTAGGACGGATGCGCGCCGCCGGGTACGTGGCACACAGCAGTCAGGGCCCAGGTGGGCAACACGCAGCTGTTCATCGGTGCATTCAGGTCGTCGACAATTTCTTCAACGGTGACGATGCAACGCTTGGCCGCCAACGCCGCTTCTTTCTGCACACCGAGAATCCCCCAGAGCAGCACATTGCCCTTGCGGTCGGCCTTTTGCGCGTGGATCACCGTGATGTCCGGACGCACCGACGGCACCGCCGCCAGCACTTCGCCGGTGAACGGGCATGTCACGCTTTTGATCAATGGGTTGACTTTGGGCAGGTCGGAACCGGCGTAGGCACGCAGTACCGCGAACGGCAGGCCAGAGGCGCCGGCGACGTAGGCATTGGCCAGGTCGGCGTGGCTGTGTTCTTCGATTTCCAACGGTTGCGGCCATTGCTTCTCGACCGCGTCACGCAGGCGATGCAGGGAGCCCACGCCCGGGTTGCCGCCCCAGGAGAAAATCAGCTTGCGTGCGCAGCCGGCACCGATCAACTGGTCGTAGATCAGGTCAGGCGTCATACGCACCAGCGTCAGGTCTTTCTTGCCCTGACGAATGATTTCATGGCCTGCGGCGGTAGGGATCAGGTGGGTGAAGCCTTCGAGAGCGACGGTATCGCCGTCGTTCACGAAACGCTTGACCGCATCACGCAGGGTGAGAATTTCAGCCATGGGGTTGGGCTCCCGGTGTTGATCGAAAAAGGCGCTGAGGTGGCGCCGAAGTGCTTGAAGATTAAGCCGGGGAAATGGGCCAAACAATCCGATAATCGACTCAGCGTTCGATTATCGAACATATTGTTGTCTAGCTAATCTTCTGGTGTGAGAGGGGGCTTGCCCTCTCACAGCTTAGAAACCTGCCAAGCTCAGGTGGCATCCGCATGGCTGACCATGCCCTTGATCACCACCGCCGTCGTGGCCACAGCGGCCGGGATCACCAGGGCGGTGAGCACCTGCTCAAAGTTCCAGCCCAGGCCCAGCAAGGTGGCGCCCATCCAGGCGCCGAGGATCGCGCCGAAGCGGCCGATGCCGAGCATCCACGACACGCCGGTGGCGCGGCCTTGGGTCGGATAAAAGCGCGCCGCCAGGGACGGCATCGCCGATTGCGCGCCGTTGACGCACATTCCGGCGATCAGCACCAACGTCGCCAGCACGGTGATATTGCCCAGGCTCTGACCTACCGCGTAGGCAAACACCCCGGCCAGCAGGTAAAAGATGCCGATGACTTTGTGGGGATTGAACCTGTCCATCGCCCAGCCCACGCCGACGGCGCTTAACACCCCACCGAACTGGAACAACGCGCCAATAAACGCGGCCTGCTCCATGCTCGCGCCACTGTCACGCATCAGCGTCGGCAACCAACTGGTGAGCAAGTACACGATCACCAGGCCCATGAAGTAGGTGAGCCACAGCAGCAAGGTCCCGGCGCTATAAGTGCCGGAGAAGATCACCGCGAATACGTTGCGGGCCTTGACGGTTTTTTGTTCGGGCACGCTGAAGGCGGTGGCCTGGGCGACGATGTTGGGCTCGATGGGTGACAAGGTTTTGCGCACCTTATCGGTGCCGCGGTTGCGCACCACCAAGTAACGCGCCGACTCCGGCAGCCAGAGCAGCAGCACCACCACCAGGACCAGCGGCAGGATGCCGCCGATCATCAATAACGCGTGCCAGCCGAACGCAGGGATCAGTTTGGCCGAGATAAACCCGCCACCGGCCATGCCCAGGTTGAAACCACAGAACATGCTGGTCACCAGCAGCGACTTGTGGCGCTCGGGGGTGTACTCGGACAGCAGCGTGGTGGCATTAGGCATGCCTGCACCAAGGCCCAGCCCTGTGAGGAAACGCAGCACGAGCAATTGGTCGACATTGCTGCTGTAGGCCGAAGCCAGGCTGAACGCGCCAAACACCAAAACCGCGCCGACCAGCACGACTTTACGACCGAAACGGTCGGCCAGCGGGCCCGAACCTAACGCGCCGAACACCATGCCGATCAACGCGGCGCTCATCACCGGACCAAGGCTGGCGCGGTCGATGCCCCAGTCCTGGGACAGCGCAGGCGCAATAAAGCCCATGGCGGCGGTGTCGAGGCCATCAAGGAAGACAATCAGGAAACACAGGATAACCACGCGCCACTGATAGCGTGACAGTGGCTGGGTGTTGATGAAGGACTGCACGTCCAGCGTGGTACCGACAGAAGGCTGATTCATTATTTTTATTCCACACCGAGGGCGGGCCAACGACCTGGGGTCGTCATTATTATTGGGGCGCCCTTAAGAGCGCTGCCGCACAGTAATAAGCCGGAGGAAATAGCGTCAATTGATCAAGCCGGGATCTGTGCGGTCACCGAACACCTTAGGCAAACAACTGCGCACTCAGCTCACGGCTGGCGCTGAGCATGCTCGGCAGGAAGCGCTGTTCCAGCTCGCTGCGGCTGACGCGTCCGGCATGGGTACTGACGTTGAGCGCTGCCAATACCTGGCCAGACGCGTCATACACCGGCACGGCGATGGAGCGCAGGCCTTGCTCCAGTTCCTGGTCGACGATGCACCAACCCTGCTGACGCACTTGTTGCAGGCATTCGAACAAGGCTTCGGGGGTGGTGAGGGTGCGGCTGGTCTTGATTTGCAGGTCCGCGTGGTCGAGGTAATCCTGCAGCGAGGCGTCGTCCAGCGCCGCGAGCAGGATGCGGCCCATGGACGTGCAATAGGCCGGCAAACGCCCGCCCACCGACAGGTCCACGGAAATCAGGCGTTGGGTGGTGGCCGAACGGGCGATATAGAGGATGTCGTCGCCTTCGAGGGTCGCCATGTTGCAGGCTTCGTGCAGTTGTTCACTCATGCGGTCCAGATATGGCTGAGCCGACACCGCCAATGGCGTGGACGACAGGTAGGCATGGCCGAGGGTCAGTACTTTGGGCAACAAGGAATAGGTACGCCCATCGGTGGTGGCGTAGCCAAGTTTGATCAGGGTATGCAGGCAACGACGCACAGCGGCGCGGGGAATTTCGGTGCGATGGCTGATTTGGGCAATCGTCAGGTGGCGTTTGCGCTCCTGGAATGCCTGCACCACGGCCAGGCCACGGGCCAGGGAGGTCATGAAGTCCGGGTCACCGGTAAACGCCTGGATACGCTTGGCCGGCGAGGCAACGATCGGCGGCGCCACTGAGGCGAAAGAGTTGCGCAATTGATCGTTCATCTCAGGTTCCTTTCTCTTATTGTCAACCGCAGGGATTGGGCAGGTATTACAAGCCGCACCGACCGATCTGCACAAGGCAGGGCCGGCAACATTGGGCGATTATCGGACGATCATGCGATTATCGCAATTTGGGGCGTACCTGAGCGACCGGTCTCGCGATGGCGCCTTGGCAAAGTAAAGTTACGGTGAAAGGCTTGAACCTTTAGTTGCTTGTTGAATTTATGGCGCCAGAATCTCAGCAACTACTCACGTGTGCGTGTAACAAAACGCTCACACAAAGTTGACGCTTTTCAACTTTATGCCGATAGTGTTATTCAAATGCGCCGCTATAATGCACCCTGTGCGGAGGTCAGCCCGGTTTCACTTTCGGGGCCACAGCTCGCCAGGCCAGGCACATGCAGTGCGTGGACAGTCGCAACTACCTGCTTTGAATGACAGCCATAACCAACGGTTTCCAGTATCCGTTGTTCAAACTTGAACGCATCAACTGCTCAACTTTGAACAATCCGAGGGCGACATTCAGGCATAACGCTGCAGCGTAATTACACTCAACTCAATTAGGTAACAATGTGACGAAAGATGAACTGCGCGCGGAACTTGAGCGCCAGGAGCAACGTTACAAGGATGTTTACGGCGGGGAAGTCACCACCTACGCCGCCCAGCCTGAACCTGAACGCAAACCATGGCGCAAGCGAGCCAGCCTGCTCGACCAGGCATTTGCCCAGGAAATCCAAAAGATTGAACAGGAACTCAAAGCCGAAGAGCCATAAGCGCTTCGGATTGAGCCTAGGGTTCGGCCCTGACTGCCGGCAGCTAGCCATCGGTCGGGCACCCTGAGTCCCACTCCCACCAGTAAAATTTCATACAAATGTTTCAAGGATGACGATTCGGTGACAAAACCGTGTCTTTTCAGCCCTGCACTTTATAAATCAAAGACTTGCTAAAGCCCCGAAAACCCTGGGATCGCCCGGTTTCGCCCCAGGCGTTTCAATGAAGATTGTTACCGATGAGCAGCTAATGCATCGATTACTGAGGTTTTCTGGCATAATCGCGCCCCCTTACGACCGGGTCAGAAAACCTTCATGATCGATTTATTCAGCGGACTGGATGCTTGGGTTCTAGTGAGCCTGTTGCTCGCCCTCGCCTTTGTCCTCGCCTTCGAGTTCATCAATGGCTTTCATGACACCGCTAACGCGGTGGCCACAGTCATCTATACCAAAGCCATGCCGCCGCATCTGGCCGTGTTCTTCTCCGGGGTGTTCAACTTCCTCGGCGTATTGCTCGGTGGTGTCGGTGTCGCCTACGCCATCGTGCATCTGCTGCCGGTGGAGTTGCTGATCAATGTGAACACCGGCCATGGTTTGGCGATGGTCTTCTCGTTGTTAGCCGCGGCGATCACCTGGAACCTGGGCACCTGGTACTTCGGTATCCCTGCTTCCAGCTCCCACACCTTGATCGGTTCGATCCTCGGTGTCGGCCTGGCCAATGCCCTGATCAACGATATCCCCCTGGCTGACGGTGTGAACTGGCAGAAAGCTGTTGATATCGGCGCATCCCTGGTGTTCTCGCCAATGGCTGGCTTCCTGGTCGCAGCCCTGGTGCTGATCGGTCTGAAATGGTGGCGTCCGCTGTCGAAGATGCACAAGACTCCGGACCAGCGCCGCAAGCTCGACGACAAGAAGCACCCGCCGTTCTGGAACCGCCTGGTCCTGGTGATCTCCGCCATGGCCGTGAGTTTCGTGCACGGCTCCAACGATGGCCAGAAAGGCATCGGCCTGATCATGCTGGTGCTGATCGGCATCGTGCCGGCGCAGTTCGTACTCGACCTGGGCAGTACCACCTATCAGATCGAACGCACTCGCGACGCCACCGTGCATTTGAGCCAGTTCTACCAGCGCAATAACGCCACCCTCGGCGAATTCCTGGCCCTGGGCAAAAGCGTGAAAGACGATCTGCCGGGCAAGTTCCAGTGCAACCCGCAGCAGACCGAACCTACTATCAATGCGCTCGTCAGTACGTTGAAAGGTGTCTCCGACTACCATTCGCTGACTTCGGATCAGCGTATCGAAGTGCGTCGCTACCTGCTCTGCCTGGACGACACTGCGAAGAAAGTCGGCAAGCTGCCGGGCCTGGATGCGCGTGAGAAGTCCGACCTCGACAAACTGCGCAAAGACCTGACCGCCACCACCGAGTACGCGCCGTTCTGGGTGATCCTCGCCGTCGCACTGGCCTTGGGCCTGGGCACCATGGTGGGTTGGAAGCGTGTGGTACTGACCATCGGTGAGAAGATCGGCAAACAGGGCATGACGTATGCCCAGGGCATGTCGGCACAGATCACCACCGCTACCATGATTGGTTTTGCCAATATCTTCGCCCTGCCGGTGTCCACGACCCACGTGCTGTCTTCGGGCGTGGCCGGCACCATGGTCGCGAACAAAAGCGGCCTGCAAGGTGGCACGGTCAAGACCATCCTGATGGCCTGGGTGTTGACGTTGCCTGCGACTGTTGGGCTGTCGGCCGGGTTGTTCTGGTTGGCTTCCAAGGCGTTGGGTAGCTGATAGATTTGGGTTGGAAAAGAAGGCGTTATCCTGATGGGGGTTGCGCCTTTTTTTTGGTTTTTTTGGCGGGGGACCTATCCGTTGCTGCAGCGACGGATATACACACAAAAACAACTCAAAAAAAAAGGCGACCGAAGTCGCCCAAAATGCCTTGCGTGCTCATGTAACCCGGAAAGACCTAAGGTTTTTTACGCTTGTTTGCGTCTTTCCAGATGAAGAATCCAAACCCTACAAAAAACAACACCATGAGGCTTACAGTCAGCACTCCGGCGAATACCACATTATCGATAAACATGACCGGCCTCCTGCACTTGCCCTGTTGCGATAGGGCTAAGTTACTGGAGAAGGCGGATTGAAAAATTGACGGGGATCAATGTCGCCCGCAACGGGGCGTAAAGAAGGGGACTAACTGACCTGCATCAACAGATGCAGGCCGTGTTAACGCTTTTTCGGTTTGTTCTTTGATTTTTTCTTGCCTTTGCCTAAAGGCATCGCGTGTTCAAACGCCTGGCGCACTTCATTCAGGCGTTTGTCATTGAGGTCATGTACGCGCTTGGCGCGTTCGGCATTCAGGTCGATCAGCTTGTCGTCATCACTCATGGCTTGTCTTACGTCGTGGCGAGTAGGGTTCAATAATGCGGGCTGCTGCGCCCGACGGCAAATCAGCGCGCGACAAATGGCAGGCCGTCGCCCAAAATCGGCACTTTCCGCACGACCCAGGAGGCGCACTCAGGTGGCTCTGCACAAGGATCTTCCACCGTTGCTGGCACTACGAGCCTTTGAAGCCGTGGCCCGCCACTTGAGTTTTATCAAGGCGGCGAGTGAGTTATCGGTTACCCAAAGCGCCCTAAGCCATCAGGTGCAAAAGCTCGAACAGCATCTGGGTAAACCGCTGTTTATCCGACGCACCCGCGCGATCGATCTGACCGCCGACGGGCAGCGTTACTACGATGAAATCCGCCCCGCCCTTGACGCCATCGCTGCCGCGAACCGCGCCCAACGACAGCTACCCAGCGCCACTGTGTTGCGCATCGGCCTGCTGGCGTCTTTCGCCACCTTGTGGCTGGCCCCGCGCCTGGCGGGGTTTCTCAACCGCTATCCGCACATCCAGGTGGAACTGTTGCCAGCGATTCAACTGGCCAACGTCGCCGCCGCCGAAGTCGACCTGGCCATCCGTTACGGCAAAGGCGATTGGCCGGACGTTCGGGCCACGCGGCTGATGGCTGAAGTGATTTCACCGGTGTGCAGCCCGACATTCAAGGCCAGTCAACTGCACAACGGCCCCTTGCTGATGGCAACCTCGCACCGGCCGTTCGAATGGACGGATTGGTCCCAGCATTATCAAGTCGACCTCGAAGACCACCCGCGCGTCATGCTGCATGACTACAACATCGTGGTCGAAGCCGCCGTCGCCGGCCAGGGCATTGCCATGGGCCGTCACCGCCTGATCCAACGCCGGCTTCAGGACGGCAGCCTGGTGGAAGCCTTCGACTGGCCGCCCTACCACAGTGACATCGGCTATTGGCTGATCGCCCCCCAAGGTTCCACCGGTGAAGCGGCCGAGTGTTTCAGCCGATGGTTAAAGGAGGTCTGCGCTGACGCGTGAGTTATTTCGATACGTCGCGTGAGATCTATCCGTTTGTCGCAGCCTCCCCCGGACCAACATGCTCAAACCTCTTGAAATCAGAGGATTCAGCATGAGCAACTCCATCCGCCAACGCGTGAACGCCCTTGGCTTGACGCTGCCAGCCCCCAGCCAGCCGATTGCCAACTACATCAACCATGTCATCAGCCAGAACCAGCTGTTTATTTCCGGGCAGATCCCACTGCTCGACGGCAAGCCTGCTTACCTCGGCAGACTGGGGGAATCCCTCAGCGAGGAAGACGGCACCCAGGCGGCAGAACTGGCTGCACTGAGCTTGCTCGCGCAATTGAGCGATGCCTTGGGCGATGACCTGTCGCGCTTGGTACGCACCCTGCGCCTGGGGGTGTTTATCGCCAGCAGCGCTGACTTCCAGCACCAGGGCGCGGTGGCGAACGGTGCGTCGAACCTGCTGGTGAATGCACTCGGCGAACAGGGCCGGCATGTGCGAACAGCGGTGGGTGTTGCCAGCCTGCCGGCCGGCGTGGCGGTGGAGGTTGACGCAATTTTCGAGTTGCAGCCGTGAGCCCGCTGGATATTCAACGATTAAGGGAGGCCACTCCCGGCTGCCAATCGGGCCTCGTGCACTTCAACCATGCCGGCGCGTCCCTGCCAAGCCAGGCGACACTGGACGCCATCATCGACCAACTACAGCGCGAAGCCCGCGACGGTCCAATGGAGGCCGGTGAGCATGGCGCCATGCTGATGGAAAAAGCCCGCCACGCCGCCGCGCAACTGCTCAACGCGCCCGCCGCGTCCATAGCCTTTGCCAGCAGCGGCTCAACTGCCTGGAACATGGCGTTCCAAGCCTTGGGCGCGTGGCAACCCGGTGATCGCATTCTGGTGGGGCGCCACGAATGGGGCGGTAATCTGGCGAGCATGCAGTTGGCCGTGCAGGCGGGTGCACGGGTGGAAGTCATCCCCTGCGATGCAACCGGCGCGGTTTGCCCCGTGGCGCTGGAGTCAATGATCGATGTCCATGTAAAGCTGATCGACCTCACCTGGCTCCCGGCCAACGGCGGCCTGATCAACCCCGCCCAGGCCATCGGCGCAGTGGCCAAGCGTCATGGCATCCCCTACTTTGTCGACGCCGGCCAAGCCGTCGGCCAAGTGCCGGTGGATGTACAAGCGTTGCAGTGTGACGTACTCAAGTCGGCCGGTCGCAAACACCTGCGCGGGCCGCGAGGCACGGCGCTGCTGTATGTACGGCCGGACTTTCTCCAGCACCTGGACCCGGCCCAGCGTGACGTGCTTTCTGCCCCCTTGGCCGCAACCGGTTTCGACCTGCGCGACGACGCCAGGCGCTTTGAAACCAGCGAAGTGTCCTTCGCGCTGTTAGCGGGTTTGGGAAATGCGCTGCACGAGATGAATCACCTGGGGATTGAGCGCGTATGGGAACGCGTCGCACAGACCAGCACACAAATTCGCGAAGCTCTACGTGAGATTCCGGGGATTTCCCTGCATGAACTGGGCACGCTTCAATCAGGACTGATCGCTTTCAACCTCGCCGGCTGGGACGCCTTCGAACTCAAACGGCAATTGGGATTGAAGCGCATCAATATCGGCGCCAACGGCGTGGGCTACACCCCGCTGGATATGCAGGCGCGTGGCCTGGCAAGCGTTGCAAGAATCTCCGTCAGCCCCCTGAACAACGATCACGACATCAAGTCGCTGATGGCAGCCCTGCGGCAACTGAGCGCTTAAACTTCGACGTCAACCCACAAGCCCTGGCGCGGCGCGTCTTCGATCAACGGCACGACCGGTACGGTGTTGTCGGCATTGAGCAGGTCGCCCGGAATCGCCAGGTGCTGATCCGGGTTTTCATCGGCTTCGCGCCGACGTTTCTGTTGTTCCTGCTGGCGGCGTTGTTCCTCGCGCAGCAAGAAGGTCGACTGCTCGGCATCGCCCTTTTTCAGGTCGATCGTGCTTTCGTTGGAGCCCGCTTGCACAGGGACCACGGGCGGAATATCCGGTTTCTGGCGGACCGGGTCGAGTTGCGACGTAACCGGTACAACGCTGACGGGCAGCATGGGTGGCAGCATGATAGTTGTTCTCCTGTCAGCAGGCTGTCGGCGGGCCGGGCGACGACTTGAGCACGGACTCGCCAACCTGTGACCCAGTCGACACTCGCAAGTGCCCGCCACCCGTCGATTCAGCGCTCGCCCCTGCACTCAAACGGAGTAGTTTTCGTCAGAGTCCTTTGGCTGAGGGCCTTGTTCCGTTAAGATAGTCGGCTTTTTCACGGCGGGAGTCAGGCAGCATGGCGCAGCAGTATCAACCGGGGCAACGCTGGATTAGTGACAGCGAAGCAGAGCTGGGGTTAGGCACCGTTCTGGCACAGGACGGCCGCTTGTTGACCGTGCTCTATCCGGCCACTGGCGACACTCGCCAGTATGCGCTACGGAATGCGCCCCTCACCCGCGTGAGGTTCTCGCCGGGTGACTCCATCACCCATTTCGAAGGCTGGAAAATGACCGTTCAGGAAGTCGACGACGTCGACGGTCTGTTGGTTTACCACGGCCTCAATGGGCAGAACGAGCAGGTTACCCTGCCGGAAACCCAACTCTCCAACTTCATCCAGTTCCGACTGGCCAGCGACCGTCTGTTCGCCGGCCAAATCGACCCGTTGGCGTGGTTCTCGCTGCGCTACCACACCCTGGAACACACCAGCCGCCAATTGCAGTCCTCGCTGTGGGGCCTGGGTGGCGTGCGTGCGCAACCCATTGCTCACCAACTGCATATCGCCCGTGAAGTCGCTGACCGTATCGCGCCGCGGGTATTGCTGGCGGACGAAGTAGGCCTGGGCAAGACCATCGAAGCCGGCCTGGTGATCCATCGCCAATTGCTGTCGGGCCGCGCCAACCGTGTGCTGATCCTGGTCCCGGAAAACCTGCAGCACCAGTGGCTGGTGGAAATGCGCCGCCGCTTCAACCTGCAAGTTGCGCTGTTCGACGAAGAACGCTTCATCGAAAGCGATGCCGCCAACCCGTTCGAAGACACCCAGTTGGCCCTGGTTGCACTGGAATGGCTGGTGGACGACGAGAAGGCCCAGGACGCGCTGTTCGCCGCCGGCTGGGACTTGCTGGTAGTCGACGAAGCCCACCACCTGGTCTGGCATGAAGAAAAAGCCAGCCCGGAATACACGCTGGTGGAGCAACTCGCCGAAGTGATCCCCGGCGTACTGCTGCTCACCGCTACCCCGGAGCAACTGGGCCAGGACAGCCACTTCGCTCGCCTGCGCCTGTTGGACCCGAACCGATTCCACGACCTGCACGCCTTCCGCGCCGAGAGCGAGAACTATCGCCCGGTGGCCGAAGCCGTGCAGGAGCTGCTCGATAAGGGCCGCTTGTCACCGACCGCACACAAGACCATCCAAGGCTTCCTCGGCAACGAAGGCGAAGCGCTGCTCACCGCCGTCAACGATGGCGACGCCGAAGCCAGCGCGCGCTTGGTGCGTGAGCTGCTCGACCGCCACGGCACCGGCCGCGTGCTGTTCCGTAACACTCGTGCCGCCGTGCAGGGTTTCCCGGAGCGCAAGCTGCACGCCTACCCAATGCCGAACCCGGATGAATACCTGGAGTTGCCGCTGGGCGAACACGCCGAGCTGTACCCGGAAGTCAGCTTCCAGTCGCAACCGGACATCGATGAAGAAAACCGCTGGTGGCGCTTCGACCCGCGCGTCGAGTGGCTGATCGACCAGCTCAAAATGCTCAAGCGCACCAAAGTGCTGGTGATCTGCGCCCACGCCGAAACCGCCATGGACCTGGAAGACGCCCTGCGCGTACGCTCCGGCATCCCGGCCACGGTGTTCCACGAGGGCATGAACATCCTCGAACGTGACCGCGCCGCCGCCTACTTTGCCGACGAAGAGTTTGGCGCACAGGTGCTGATCTGCTCGGAAATCGGCAGTGAAGGCCGCAACTTCCAGTTCTCCCACCACTTGGTGCTGTTCGACCTGCCGTCCCACCCCGACCTGCTGGAACAGCGGATCGGCCGTCTGGACCGGATCGGCCAGAAGCATGTGATCGAACTGCACGTGCCGTACCTGGAAACCAGCCCGCAAGAGCGCCTGTTCCAGTGGTACCACGAAGCGCTGAACGCGTTCCTCAACACCTGCCCGACCGGTAACGCCTTGCAGCATCAGTTCGGCCCGCGCCTGCTGCCGCTGCTGGAAAACGCCGACGACGGCGAGTGGCAAGCCCTGATCGACGAAGCCCGTGCCGAGCGCGAGCGCCTGGAGCAAGAGCTGCATACCGGTCGTGACCGTCTGTTGGAGCTCAACTCCGGCGGCGCTGGCGAAGGCGATGCGCTGGTTGAAGACATTCTTGAACAAGACGACCAGTTCGCCCTGCCGATCTACATGGAAACCCTGTTCGACGCATTCGGCATCGACAGCGAAGACCATTCGGAAAACGCGCTGATCCTCAAGCCCAGCGAAAAAATGCTCGACGCCAGCTTCCCCCTGGGCGACGACGAAGGTGTAACTATCACCTACGACCGTAACCAGGCACTGTCGCGCGAAGACATGCAGTTCATCACCTGGGAACACCCGATGGTGCAGGGCGGCATGGACCTGGTGCTGTCCGGTTCCATGGGCAATACCGCCGTGGCGCTGATCAAGAACAAGGCGCTCAAGCCGGGCACCGTGCTGCTGGAGCTGCTCTACGTCAGCGAAGTCGTCGCACCACGCGCACTGCAACTGGGTCGCTACCTGCCGCCGGCGGCACTGCGCTGCTTGCTGGATACCAACGGCAACGACCTGTCCGGCCGCGTCTCGTTCGAAACCCTGAACGACCAGTTGGAAAGCGTGCCACGGGCCAGCGCCAACAAGTTCGTGCAAGCCCAGCGCGATCAACTCACCCCGCGCATCAACGCCGGTGAAGAGAAGATCACTCCGCGCCACGCCGAACGTGTGGCCGAGGCCAAGCGTCGCCTGGCGGCAGACACCGACGAAGAACTGGCACGCCTGACCGCGTTGCAAGCGGTCAACCCGACCGTGCGTGACAGTGAGTTGGTTGCCCTGCGCAACCAACGCGAGCAAGGCCTGGCCATGCTCGACAAAGCGGCGCTGCGACTGGAAGCCATTCGGGTGTTGGTAGCGGGTTGATTACCGCCCTGCCCTGCTGAACAAGAAGGCCCGCGCAATGCGGGCCTTTTTTATTCGCTGGAGAACAGCGTTGGCTTTGGGCTTCATCGGGGGCAAGCCCCCTCCCACATTGATCAGTGGTCGACATGACAACTCGGTCAACTGCGGGAGGAAGCTTGCCCCCGGTGGAATCACCGCGGTTTCAAGCAGTCGCTGCCGCAGCCGGCACCTCAACCGCCATCAAGCCTTCCTTCATACGCTTGGCATCACGCACAAAACTGCGTGACGCCTGGAACAGAAACAACATCGTCAAAAACAGCGCCACCGGAATTAGGTACATGGCGTCGTGCAAGCCCACGGCTTTATAAGCCTCGGTCATCTGCGCAGCCCCATCGGCATACATCGCCGAATGGGCAAAGTGGTCGGACAGCCCGCCCACCACAATCGGCCCCATCCCGCCGCCGAGCAAGTACAACCCGGCAAAGAACAACGCCATCGCCGTGGCCCGCAGGCGCGGCTCGACCACGTCCTGGATCGCGGTGTACACGCAGGTGTAGAAGTTATACGCAAACAACCAGCCCACACTGAACAGGGCCACAAACACGCCGATCTCGATGCGCCCGGCGTGCAATGCCCAGGCGGTGGTCACAGTGGAGATGATCAGGCTGAACGCCGCAAACAGCAGCCGGCCATTGGCAACACGTTGATGGATCTTGTCGGCAATCCAGCCCCCCAAGGTCAAGCCCACCAGGCCGGTCAACCCGACAATGACGCCAGTGGCGACCGCCGCGTCCTGCAGTGGCATAAGGAAATAGCGCTGCAGCATCGGCACCAGGAACGAGTTGCACGCGTAGGTGGCAAAGTTGAAGCACAGGCCAGCCAGCACCAGCCACAGGAAAGTCGGCACAGCCAGTACGCGGCGAATCGGGCGGTCGACGCGTTCCTGGGAGACTTGTACGGTTTCGGCGGCGCCGCGCTTGGGCTCCTTGATATAGAACATGAACACCGCAAGGATCATCCCCGGCACGGCGGCGATAAAGAACGGCGCGCGCCAGCTGTCGAAGGCCTTGACCATCCAGCCAATGGTAAAGAATGCCAGCAATAGGCCAAGCGGCAGGCCCAGCATGAAAATCCCCATGGCTCGAGCACGGCGGTGCGCCGGGAACAGATCGCCAATCAGCGAGTTGGCGGCAGGCGCATAACTGGCTTCACCGATACCGATGCCCATGCGCACCAGCAAGAATGTCCAGAAACTGCCGACCAAGCCGTTGACCGCCGTCAGGCCGCTCCACGCGAACAGGCCCCAGCCCATGAGCTTGCTGCGCGAGCCGGTATCGGCCATGCGCCCAAGCGGCAGGCCGGCAATGGCGTAGACGATAGTGAAAGCGGTGCCGATGATGCCGAGCTGGAAGTCGCTCAGGTGCCATTCCATGCGGATTGGCTCAATGATGATCGCCGGAATCGTGCGGTCGAAGAAGTTGAACAGGTTGGCCAGAAACAGCAGGAACAGAATGCGCCAGGCATTCGCCGCTTGGGTCGAGTTCTGCATGGGTCCGTCTCTTTTATTGTTATGAGAGCTGCGATGCCCGATGCATCCTGCCCGGTACCTGCAACATAGTCAGGCGAGCTCTGGTTGTCTGTAATGATTCGTAAAGCTGATAGGGCATGATTTCACCCGGTGCTGCGGGACTTCACCTACAAAAATATAAGTGCGCCACCCTCTTCCCAACGGCCATGGCGCGGATAGAATGGCGAGCCTTCCCGTAGCACCCCCTTCTTACCTTTCTTATCGATGACGCCCATGTCCGAAGCCAGTCCGTGTCTGAGTTGCGGTGCCTGCTGTTCACACTTCCGTGTGTCTTTCTTCTGGGGTGAGTGTGCCTCATCGGGGGGCACGGTGCCGGATGACCTGGTGGTGCAGATCAACCCGACCCGCGTGGCGATGATCGGGACTGATCAAAAGCCCGCACGCTGCTGCAGCCTTGAAGGTGAAGTCGGCAAAGGCACCAGTTGCTCAATATATGAGCAGCGTTCAAGCCCCTGCCGAGAGTTCGATGCGTCATGGAGTCAGGGCGAACAGAACGTCGACTGCGATGCAGCCCGCGCCGCATTTGGCCTGCCGCCGTTGCAAGCACCGTTCGAATTGGAACTGCCCATCAGCGCTTAGCATTAATCGCTATGGGTGGCATGCCAAAATCATTCAGAGCAAAGTGCCATTATCCCTGGCAAATCCTTCGAGGCTTCTATACTCGACCCCATAGGTCATTGCCGCAGGCTGTGACGTGACGCTATGACGGGACATGCTATGGAATGGCTGGGTCTGCACTTCTTTACCGATCTTCCAGCGAACGGGCACTTATTACTCAATTGCAGTCATAACCCTTTCCTGGTGTTGCTGGCCTATCTGGTGGCCTGTGCGGCGGGGTTCGGCACCCTGGACATGGCTGAACGCGTTGGCCATGTCGAAGATCCCACCGCACGCCGCCACTGGCGCTGGCTGGGTGCCGGCTGCCTGGCGGGTGGCATCTGGTCTACCCACTTCATCAGCATGCTGGCCTTCCAGGCCCCCATTGCGATTCACTACGAACTGATTACAACGTTCGCCTCGCTGCTGATCGCCCTGATCGCCTCGTTGTTCGCCATGAAAACCCTCAGTCATGCCAACCTGCGGTTCCACCAATACGTGCTGGCGTCGGTCTGGATGGGGTTTGGCATCGCGTTGATGCACTACGTCGGCATGTCAGCCATGCGCTCCCAGGCTCAGATGTATTTCGAGTCGGGACTGTTCCTCGCTTCTGTGGGCATCGCCATGGGCGCCAGCCTGGCCGCGTTATTGCTGTCGAGTTACCTGCGCACCGGCACTGGGGTATTTCATCAACTGCTCAAATACGCCGCCAGCCTGGTGCTGGGCGCGGGCATTCTCAGCATGCACTTTACCGGCATGGCCGCGACGCAATTGATCGTGCCCACGGGGGCCGACCTTTCATTGCCGCTGGACAACAACCCGATCCAATTGGGACTGTCGGTCGCCGTGATCACCCTGCTGGTAATCGGCAGCAGCATCAGCGCTGCTCTGGCGGACAAGAAACTGCAGCACAAGGAACGCGACCTGCGTCGGGTCAACGCACTGCTCAGCGAACTGGACCAGGCGCGCGCCTCTCTACAACAGGTAGCCCATTACGATGCCCTGACCAGCCTGCTCAATCGCCGGGGTTTCAATCAGATCTTTGCGGAGAAAATCGCCGAAAAAACCGCTTCAAACGGCATGATGGCCGTGATTTTCCTGGACATCGACCACTTCAAGCGCATCAACGACAGCCTCGGTCATGACGCCGGCGATCAATTGCTCACCGTACTCGCCAGCCATATCAAAGGCTCGGTGCGCAGCCATGCAGACGTGGTCGCCCGGTTTGGCGGCGATGAGTTCTGCATCCTGATCAGCGTCCACCACCGCGACGAAGCGCGGCACCTGGCCCAGCGCATCATGCAGAAAATGAAAGAGCCCATCGAACTGGCCGGCCGCCGCATGGTAATGACCACCAGCATCGGCATCAGCCTGTTTCCCGACGATGGCCTGACCTGCGAAGAGCTGCTCAAGACCGCCGACCTGGCGCTTTACCAGTCCAAGGATACGGGGCGTAACAGCCTGAACTTCTTCAGTTCCAACCTGAAGACCCGGGCCTTCCTCGAACTGCAATTGGAAGAAGAACTGCGCAGCGCCTTGCGCGCCCAGAACCAACTGGTGCTGTTCTACCAACCGATATTTGACATGAAACTGGGCAAAGTCACGCGCCTGGAGGCCCTCGTGCGCTGGCAGCATCCGCAACATGGGCTGCTGGCCCCGGACCGATTTATCGGCATTGCCGAAAGCAACGGACTGATCGCCGACCTCGACCACTGGGTACTGCGCCAGGCCTGCCATGACTTGAGCCTGCTAACCGACCGAGGCTATACCGACCTGACCATGGCGGTGAACTGCTCGGCCCTGAACCTGGCCCGCGATGAGCTGGCAGATGAGATAGAAGACGCCCTGCGCTTCAGCGGGATCGGCGCTAATCGCCTGGAGCTGGAAGTGACTGAAAATGCGCTGATGGGCAACATCAGCAGCACCCTGGCACTGTTGCGGCAAATACGTTCGCTGGGCGTGTCGCTGGCCATCGACGATTTCGGCACCGGCTACTCCTCCCTCGCTTACCTCAAGCGCCTGCCGCTCAACACCTTGAAGATTGATCGTTCGTTCATCCAGGACATTCCCAAATCGACCGCCGATATCGAGATCGTCCAGGCGATTATCGGCATGGCCCATACCCTGCACCTGCAGGTGGTGACCGAAGGCGTGGAAACCCATGCCCAGTTCGAACTGCTGCTCCAACACGGCTGTGATTACGTCCAGGGTTACCTGCTGAGCCCAGCAGTGGCCGCCAGTGACATCATCAGCGTTATGCAGGGCATCGACATACACAACCCGCTTTATTCGTTGAGCATGGCAGCCACCAAAGACACCATCGCGCCGAGAGAACCTGCCCCGGGCCGACCTGGGCCCACCTCTATCGTGAGGCCAATTCGCTGACGCCGATTCCTTGGCATTTCGCCATCATTCATCTAAAGATTCCCGACGAACGGCCGATTCATCAGAGTCCGGCCAGGTTTTCCCTGAGAACACGGGGTCAGCCCGATCGTCCCGGACAAGGACGCACTGCAAAGTCGCGAACTCCCATTCCGTGATGGCCCTTTGATTCTTTCCAGCCATCCGCCCAGGCACATGGCGCACAATGACTTCTAAAAATAACTCTGCCACCGTGGTATCCGACGTGTTGCTCGCAGCGCCTGCGCAGAAGCCCTCAGGTTCAACGTCATTGACCACTGCCCGCCCGCTGTCCACCCAGCAATACCTGTACTTCACCGAAACCAATACCGACCGTATCCTCGATAACCTCGATGGCCTGCGCGACATGGTGTTTCCATGCCCGCCTCATCTGGAAGTGGACGGCGAGCAGCGCAGCGAGCAAGAGTTTCCGTCGGTATGCCTGATCGGCCTGGGCCGCTGCGGTTCGAACATTGCGCTGGACGTGGCGGAGTTGGTGTACAACGCGCGAAAGTTCTACCTGAACGAGTTCAGCAACGAAGATAAATCGTTGGACAAGGGTTACAGTCCGGCCCAGTGGATCCGCAATAACCTGCGCCTGGGCGGCGGCAAGGCCAGCAAGCCGGTGTTCCTGGTGGAACCGTTGGTGATGCTCGGCGACCTGGACAAGGACATCGCCGGGCGTATTCGCTTCTCACGCAAGGGCGAAAAAAGCGGCTTCCTGCGCGACTACAGCAAGATGAAAATCATGGACCTCTCCGAAGTCCATGCCGGTGGCGCCGGTAACGCGCCGATCCTCGGCCAATACCTGGCGAAGATCATCCTCAACAAAGACACCCAGCGCTTTTCCAGCCCCGACTGGAAAATGATCCACTCGTACCTCATCGACTCCTGCGGCATCAAGGCCAATCAGTCGCGTCTGTACTTCTCGATCTTCAGCGCCGGTGGCGGTACCGGCTCAGGCATGGCCTCGGAATTCGGCCTGGCCCAGCAGCACTCGTACATGAACAAGACCTTCGACACCAAGCCCGCCGATGAGCACGACAGCAAAAGCGGCCATGCTTTCGTCTTCGAGCCGATCTTCACCAGCGGTATTTGTGTGCTGCCGAACATTTCCGATCACCGCAGTGAAATGTCCGAGGCGCTGCACATCAACGCCGGCCGGCTGCTGTGCAAATACCTTTCGGAAGAGTGGGACTTCTCGTACAACTTTGACAACGAAGACAGCAGCGAAGCCAGCGTGAAGGGGCGTATCCGCCCATGGAACGCGATGATGCTGATCTCCAACGACATCATGCGCTATGCCGAAGAAAGCGATGACGGCAACATCCAGAACATTGACGTCAATGCCATGGAAAAACACGCCAACCAGTACATCTCCCAGCAGATCTTCAACATCCTCACCGCCCAGGCCGTGACCACCGACTACGACCAGAACTACTTCCGTCGCGCCGGTATCGACATCGGCGAAACCATCCGCCTGGACGCCAACGACCTATTCATGAGCCTGGCCGGCCCGGTAGCGATTGCCTACGCCGAGTCCGTGGTTCCGGAAACACCGGTTCCTTCGAATGACAAGTTCAAAGTCTTCGAGAAGGAGCCCCAGCGCCTGAATATCGACGATCTGTTCTTCCGCTCCATCGACCTGCCGCACTTCAATAAGGTCACCCAGGCCATCGAAGGCATCAGCCTGTTGCCAATCGAGTCCAAGCGCTACAAAGCGTCCCTGGAGCAGTACAAGAATTCCGGCTATGACGCAGCGGCGCTGCACGACCTGCACTTCTTCAAGAACTGCTCGTCGGTGGTGTCCATCGTCTCGCTGCCCAAGGACTACAAACTGTCCTACATGGACCTGAACCGGCTCAAGACTCACCTCAACAGCCTGTTCCCCAATACCACGCTCAAGCGCTACGCCTTGGTCATCGGCGCGTCGGCCAACCTGTCGCTGACCACCCTGATTGCCAAGAGCCCATGCCTGTCGGATGACTTCCTGACGCTGATCGTGGCGTTTATCAAACGTTGCTTCGCGCGCAATCCGTACCGCTTCGATGACACGCTGGACAACTCGATCCTGGATTTCATCATCCACGAGGACTTCGACGAAGACCGTATCGACGAGCTGCTCAACGAGTTTGAAAACCCGGCCAAGATCCTCGACACCAACTGGTACGCGATCAAACCGATGTATGAGAAGAAGTACCGGGAGCTGATCAACGACAAAGACAAGTTCGTATCGATCAATGACATTCGCCTGTCACGGGACTGCGTGAAGAAAGCGATCAAGTACCTGCGTGAGATCTATCGTCACCGTATCGGCAAGACCAAGGTTATTTCGTTGAATAACCATACCGGCAAGACGGCCTGATACTGTGCGACGGCGCCGCGTGGCGCCGTCGCAACGTCATTGCGTCATTGCGTCATGCGCTGGCGCAGGAACGCGAGGATGGTTTGTTCGTCAGCGCGCTTGGCAGGCCGGGGAATATGCTTCGGCCAGCCGGCGTCTTTCGCGCCGAAAAACCGCTGCTGCTCCGCCTCATCCCAGCCGCGAATCTCCCGGGAAGCCGATTCCCACCAGCCATGTCGGCACACGTCGTAGTACGGATGCTCGGGCGCCGAACTGCCGTAGAGCAGATCGCGGCCGACCTTTTTGACACGCTTGCACTGATTGCGCAGCTTCCATTTGATGCGCAATCGCTGCCAGGGCGAGGGCACCGGCTTGACCCGCGGCACATCAAGGCAACGCGCTACCAACTCAGGGCCGAATACCTCACCGTGCTGGGCGAAGAAGTGCGCCTGCATGGCATGGAAGAAGCGCTTGTCGGCATAGTAGTGATGCACAAACTTGCACGCCTCGCGCACCTTCTGTTCGCGCATCGCAAAGGAAATCGCGATTTGCTCGATGGTGTGGATATCGAACGAGTGCTGGGTCCACTCGTCGATCAGGCAGATGGACGCTTCGAGCAGCGGCGCATCACTGGCGCGGACACCGCACAGGCCACTGTTGTAGAGCTTGAAGCTGTTATCGGCAGAGATGCCATGGGCCTGTAGGTGCTCGCCCAACTTGAGGTAGTCAGGACGCTTGCACACGTAGCTCCAGTCGTATTCGAAGCCATCCATCACGTACTGGCCCGGCTCGATCAGCTCAAGCACGCGATGGGGGGATTTGAGAAACAGGGTGTCGGTGTCAACGAACAGGGTCTTGTCCGCAAGCGCAAGCCCGTGGGCAATCGCGCACGCCTTGCGGCGGTGGGCATAGCCGTTTTCACCCTGCCATTGGGTCAGGGTCTGCTCGTCCAAGGTGATGGTCTCAACCGGCCAGCCGAAGTAATCCTGGGGGCGATCGGTCATGACACGGATGCACAACGACTCGCCCGCTTTGAGCTGGGACAAGGCAGTGAGGATACTGAACTTGGCTTCGCGCCGATAAACGTCCTGATTACCGTAAATAAGGTAAAGCAGCTGGTGCGAGGACTTGGCTAAAGGGGGCAGCGCTGACGGCATGACGAGCTCCGGGTGACAAGCGGCGAACTTTACCGGAATTCACCCTTTCCCATGTCATGATCTGACAGCCGCTACGCTTTATTCACACTGAGAAACAATTCTCCCGCCTATTCGCTCGCAAGATAACTGTTCCCATGACGCGCACGTCACCCTGAGCTGTGACCTTTCTCCACGGCAAGATGCCATCACCGTATCTGCGGTTACTCCGCTACACACTTTTGCCACGGAAAAACACGCACCGTTTTAGTGCCCACCTCTATTGCGCTGCCCTTTCCTGGATCAATATCCACGGCGAAACCACTACCGCCCACAAACTCGGGTCACGCTCCACCAGGTCCAATGCCCGCGTCGCAGACACTTCGCCCAGGCTACCCGAGGCCAGCCAGGCAGCGACTTTGTCACGGTTGTCCTCGGCCATTCCCTCGGCGGCTTCGATCAAATCCAAGCCGGTGTCGACCCACAATAGGGCACCCTTGGCAAAGAACGGTTCAAGCTCCTTCCAGGAAATTTCGGCGGTTTCACCGAGCAGCTTGGCATAGAGGGTGCTAGGTTCTTGCGTCATGGGAGTTCACCTTGGGAAAAAATCGGCGCAATCATAACGTCGCGACCGAGGTAGAAAAACCCAGTTGCAAATGAGTCATCGATAGAAAGTGTCAGGAAAGCCAAGGATTGCCCGAAACTCTGGCATCACCCCGCCGCAATTCTGTCTTTTTCTTTCATTTAAGCGACACGCCAAGGTTTTGCCCCCAGCAGCCAGCTTTTCAAGCGATGAACCGGCGCTCTACACTGTACCGGTACAGTTGCCAGGGCACTGCCGGGGGATATCCGAGATATCTGATCCGGTTCTGCAGCTCACAAGGCCGCTAGAACTATAAAAAATACAACAGTAAGAGTGGAGCACTATGAATAAGGCTACTAAGCAGATTTCCAAACTGTTTGCCGCTATGGTCCTGGCTGGGGTTGCCGGCCATTCGTTCGCAGCTGACACCATCAAGATCGGCATCGCCGGTCCAAAGACTGGTCCTGTAACGCAATACGGCGACATGCAATTCATGGGTGCCAAGCAAGCTATCGCCGACATCAACGCCAAAGGCGGCGTCGACGGCAAAATGCTTGAAGCCAAGGAATACGACGACGCTTGCGACCCTAAACAAGCCGTGGCTGTCGCCAACAAAGTGGTTAACGACGGCGTTAAGTTCGTGGTCGGTCACCTCTGCTCCAGCTCCACTCAGCCAGCGTCCGACATCTATGAAGACGAAGGCGTGATCATGATTACCCCGGCGGCCACCAGCCCGGAAATCACCGCCCGTGGTTACAAGCTGATCTTCCGTACCATCGGCCTCGACAGCGCCCAAGGCCCAGCGGCCGGCAACTACATCGCCGACCACGTGAAGCCTAAAATCGTTGCCGTCCTGCACGACAAACAGCAATACGGCGAAGGCATCGCCACCGCCGTCAAAAAGACCCTGGAAGAAAAAGGCACCAAAGTTGCCGTCTTCGAAGGCCTGAACGCTGGCGACAAAGACTTCTCCTCGATCATCCAGAAACTCAAACAAGCCAACGTCGACTTCGTCTACTACGGCGGCTACCACCCTGAGCTGGGCCTGATCCTGCGCCAAGCCAAGGAAAAAGGCCTGAACGCCAAGTTCATGGGCCCTGAAGGCGTCGGCAACGACTCCATCTCGCAAATCGCCCAAGGCGCTTCCGAAGGCCTGCTGGTGACCCTGCCGAAATCCTTCGACACCGACCCGGCCAACAAAGCCATCGTTGAAGAGTTCACCAAGAACAAGCAGGACCCAACCGGTCCGTTCGTGTTCCCGGCCTACTCGGCCATTGAAGTCATCGCCGGCGGTATTACCGCTGCCAAGAGCGAAGACACCGCCAAAGTGGCTGCCGCCATCCACGCGGGTACCTTCAAGACCCCTACCGGCGAGCTGAGCTTCGACGCCAAGGGCGACCTGAAGGACTTCAAATTCGTGGTCTACGAATGGCACTTCGGCAAACCAAAAACCGAAGTTTCCCCTCAGTAAGCCAGGCGTTACTGGTCCAACAAGCCCACTGTGAAAGCAGTGGGCTTTGTTTTACGAGGTTTATGGGCCTGTCACCCGCGATCCGGGCGCTGGCTCACCTGAAAATCTTAAAACCGTCACCAGCGGT
>PJQF01000181.1_pt1 | contig 32752 bp, 33 predicted proteins | sample 1503741 | NCBI WGS metagenome assembly PJQF01 (sample SAMN07775949, study PRJNA414020) | Biofilm metagenome, whole genome shotgun sequencing project. | isolation source: biomolecule (vanillin) treated reverse osmosis membrane biofilm | place: India: Nagpur | collected 2017-03-21 | reverse complement strand
TTCCGATCTCTGCGTATGATAAAATGGCTGACCAACCCGTGTTGGATGCTGTACTTCATTTAGGCGATTATATCTACGAATACGGTGTAGGTCGCTATGGAGATACTACTCTCGGGCGAATCAATATTCCTTCTTATGAAATTGTGAGCTTACAAGATTATCGCACGCGCTATTCGCTTTATCGGTTGGACAAAGGATTACGCAGAGTTCATCAATTACATCCCTTCATTGCGATATGGGATGATCATGAAATTGCCAATAACTCCACCGTAACTGGTGCACAAAATCATCAGCAAGAAGAAGGTGATTATGAAAAAAGAAAAGCTGCCGCCAAACAAACTTATTATGAATGGATGCCCATTCGCGAAAGCAAAGAATTATACAGAGCTTTTTCCTTTGGCCCGCTAGCAGATGTGATTATGCTCGATGAGCGGTTAGCTGGTAGAGATCCGGAAATTACAGACATAAACAATCCTTCTCTCAAAAGCGAAGAGCGCTCGATGTTGGGAGCCACTCAATTGCATTGGTTTGAGAATGCGCTCCAATCATCCAAAGCAACGTGGAAAGTCATTGGCAACCAAGTCATTTTTTCTGACGTCTTTATCAAAGATATTTATCCGAAGATGGAACGTAACCTAGACTCTTGGGATGGCTTTCCATCCGAAAAGAAAAAGCTAGTAGATTTTATCCGGGCCAATAAAATTCAAGATATCATCATCACTTCCGGAGACACACACGCTTCGTGGGCTTTTGAAGCAGCTGTGGATATTACCAAAAACTACCAACCATTTGCTGTTGAGTTTGGTGTCACCAGTATTTCATCCGGCAATTTAGATGAACGCAAGTCTGCTGATACGGTAAAGATCATGGAACAAGCTTTGTTGAAGCGCAATCCGCATATCAAATACAACAATCACCGCGATCATGGATATTTGCTTCTTACGCTCTATCCCACTCAAACCAAGGCAGAATGGTATTTTATGGAAACGCTAAAGCAGCCGGTATCAAACCAATTCCTAGGCAAAAATGTGATTGTAGCAAAAGGAAGTAACCGTTTGAAAGAGCAATAGCTTTTTACTGCTTTTCAAATACTACTTGCAGGTTGGTGAACTCATAGGCGGCTTGAACAAAGTCCACCAATTGTTTCCAATCCTCTTTCTTTACGAAATTGGTTTTGTAAATTTTTGATGCTTTGATGACCAGTTGGTTGTCTTCTATCGTGGCGTTGCTTGAAAATAAGCCATATTGGTTTTCAACTTTGGTATTCAGCTTCTCTATACCAGTAACTTTAAAGCCCATCGGTATTTTTATTTTTACTTCATAATCAAACGTGCGAGCAGCTGGCAAATAGGCGTTATACTTTCTGTCTTTTTCCTCTTCAGCAATGTTAACCTGACTTTCAATTAGTTTACCAACACTAACCAAATAATTGGGCCCTGCGCGTTTGGTTAGCCCCTTCATCGTAAAGTTAAAGTCAAAGATAAACTCGGGCTTATCATGCCAACGACCGAGCTGCACCACATTTGGTTCGCTTATATCTTCAATGGGCAAATCAAATTCGTCCTTCATACTTTCTTTTAAACGGGTTTTAAACTTCTCGGGGCGTGCCACCATGAACTCACTGCGTCTATTGTATATCTCTTTCTCATAACTTTTGTTGACATACATTTTATATTTAGTTTTTTCTTCCTCTATGTAGCTATAATAGTCTGTTAGCAGTTGTTGGTAATAAATTCGACTGGAACCTATTGATATCTTAGTTGCAATTACTTTTGCCAATCCTTCATTCAAATCAGAAAAGTCTACTTCGTATTTCGCTGTTACTCGATTAAGGTGAGCATCCAATACAGGAATGGCTAATTCTTTCAAATTCCAATCAGAAGGGCTTACGGTTCCTTTGCCTGATAATACAACTTCGCCTTGTAAGTCAGTGTCAATCTCATCAATGGTTGAATTTGCATCAAATCGACCAATATAAAATGGAGTAGGTGTATTCACCTTCAACATAAGGGTCATTTCATTTTCAAAAATCAAATCAGATATTGAAGATATTTCTCTTGGGACTCCAATAATAAACTCATGAGGGATTTCCTTATACTTATAATAGTAAGAAAGTAACATCATAGCTTGATTTACAGAGAGAGTCGGTGGGTTATTATTCAAAACTTGCCCTTCTACGCCTTCGGCAAAGTAATAGTTTCTCAAAGCATAATACGCTTCGCGCGCTAATACATCGGTATTCTTCACTCCTCTTAAGTTCTTACTTATAGTGACCCTTATGTGCAAAATGGATGATGAGCCATAACCTGACAGTGCATATCTCCTTAGATAAGAGATTAAATCTCCAATTTCCTCAGGTTCAACATTCGATTTGATAATTCCTGGTTTCCCAATGAAATAAGGAAATCGATTGGCGAGTAATCTGGCCGCAAACATAGCCTTAAACTTAATGGTCGGTAATTCGCGATATGGAAATAACCAGCGAGCGTCCTTTACACTTTCACGATTACTGTCCTCAAGGAAATAAAAACTTTTGTCTTCCTCTTCGCTCTTTAACTTGAATTCTGGAGCTCCATTCAATGACTTGAGGTTTATAAAACATCCTCTCAAGACCTCAAATGAAATTTTTTGCTTAAGTATTGGATACTCACTATGAAGTTGAAATATTACTGGATCGAAAGCATAATACATCGCACCTCCTAGAGAAATATTCTCTTCTTTCACTACGTAATAATCCAAAATGTCACCCACCGATAAATTAGGAATTGCTAACTTATAAGTCTCCTCCTGAACACCATTTAAAGTTTCCATTTCTTTCACAGCTTGGATCATTGATATTTCAATCTCTGAACCATCCTGTTTAATTACTTTGAATCCTGCGTAAGTGAATGATTTCGTATTCTCTCGTTTCGAGGTTCCTTCTAATTCAAATTGGGCATATTCCTCAATTGCTTTAGATGAAAGGAGCTTTATTCGATAGTGTGTATACCGGTCATAGTTTAGGTTTGAAGTAAAGCGATTAGGATCTTTGCGATAGTACAACACATTCGATTTAGCAAGAATCACGGCTTGCTCCTCTTTCCACTTATCCGGAATTTGAGTTACCTGAAAATCCTTATCGGTATTGCCCCACATTAATGCTTTCACTTCCTCCGCACGCTTTTTGTTGGAGTTGATACCCTGTGCCCATGTGCTTCCCACCAATAGAATGCATGCACCAATCCATAGACTGTATTTTTTCATTCGGTTTACTTCTGTTTTAATGTGATCTGATTATTATAAAAATTCTTCAGCTCCTGAATAGAGCTATTCCACTTCTCAAACTCAGTAGTGGGCAATGTGTTTTTTAAGATTTTAATCTGACGAGTATATACGATTTTGTTCCCCACCACTTGATAGCGCATGTCGAACTCATAGTAAGGGCTTTTAATGGCCAAGGGCTCCGGCAGATAGCTAAGTTGATAACCGTCCGGAATAGTCAACTCCATTTTTACTTTTTTGTTGGATCTTGAATGGAACATGTACGGAACTTTGCGATCTTTCTTTACCTGTGCACTCGCAAAATCGTCTTCGAAATCTAAATCAATATACAGCTCCTGATTGTTTTTGTAGAGTTGGTTTTTAAGAGCAGCTCCACAGCGAATCATCATCACGGTATCTCGCTTTAAACCTATCACTTGAGGCTTTTCAAATTCATCCGGACTCGCTTTGCCAGATAAGTAGCGTTTCATAAAATTAACTCGGTCGTCTGTCTTGAGCGTATTCCAATAATATAATATATTTTTTTTGGTCTCTCCATTCAGAGCTGTTGTACCTGTTCCTTTCAATACGTTGTCGGCAATTGAAAACTGCCAAGTAGCGTCTTCCAAATACAAATCAATGGGTTCTTCGGGCACTTTACTTAACACAAAGTCTTTTCCGTTTTCAATTAAAATCTCTTTGCCCTGAATGCGCTCTGCATGTTCTCCCATAGCGTTCTGCTTTTCGGTGGCATCTAAAATCAACTGTTTACCCTTCAACATCACTGTGCAAATCATGTGGTTGTCTACCGCTAGCGTTGGTAAATTGTAAGTGTAAGGAATTTTGCTGGTACCGATCCAGGTCAGCCGAGCATCATACCCGGCAATGGTAAGCATCGCTTTAGTAAGGTTGGCCATTCCCTTACAGTCGCCATAGCGCTTGTAAAACACTTCGCTGGCGTCTTCCGGTTTAAAGGCGGCAATGCCATCTTCAAAAGCAATGTATTTGATATTGTCTTGCACCCAATAGTATATAGCGCGAATCTTCTCTTCATCGGTTTTTAAATTTTTGGTAAGCTCCGCTACCATAGGCTTGATGGCATCATAGTTGGTATTGAGTTGCGCTGTTAATGAAGCATACCATTTGTAGAGGTCTTGTGTAGATGAAAGTACCGGTACTCTTTCCTTTTGAGGTGATTGATACGATTTACACAGTACAAGTATGTGCGGAATGAAATGCAAATAGCCCGGCTGATTGTCTTCTTTTGGCATCGCCTCCAAATTTTGAATAGTGAAGCTATATACTTTTCCATTCGCAGAAGGGGTAACCTTTTTATCTATTTTGTAATTCGCAAGGTTGCGTTCAATTAACTCCAACTCCACGCCATCAGGCACAATGAAGTTTACCTCCCGCCATTTGCTGGGAGAGTCTTCATGAAAAAATACCTGCGTTACATATTTGGGATCCTTATATAAGATGCTCGACTCGTAATTGACTACCTGCCCAACCTGACTAAGCTGTGTACGATAAGCACACATCTGACCATCAGAATAAAAAATGTCTTCACTGACAGAACTGCCGCAGTATTTATCGTGAAGTTGATTTCGGTCTTTATCCGTTTTAAGTGAATAGCTCTCAATGGCCACGTGGTTATTTGAAAAATTTCGTAAGACTAGCGATGCGTTGAGCTTTAGTGCGATGTATTGGTTTTTGTTTTTTTCACGCGCTTGCAAAGAACCATACTGATTAATAAAATATTCATATGTTGTTACGCACTTCACCGCAGCAACATCTGCCTTATCAAAAACCTTTTTTAACGCAGCAGCTTCAATAGCAGCCGCTTCGCTGATCTTCTGTGCCTGAATATGGGGTGCAACCAACAGAAATACGAAAAGCGCGCGTATTGCCGTTATAGAATAGCTGGAGTAAATAAGATGATGCATCTGCTCGGAATCGTGTAGGAAATCAAAGATAACCAGCAACTTTAAATTCCACCCAATTCAAATTCATTAAATTTAACCCCATTAATCCACAAGCATGAAAGCACGCCTTACACTTCTCTTTATAATAGTCATACTTTCAACCGGTAATGCACAAGTCATTGGAAGTACGTTTCCCGAAATGAAAACTGAAACGGTAAATGATAAACCCGTTGTTTTACCACAAGATACCAAAGGCAAATACACGTTGCTGGGTCTTGCTTATTCTAAGAAATCCGAAGAAGAGTTAAACAGTTGGTTTAATCCCATCTTCAGCAAATTTATTCGAAAACAAGAGGGGATGTTGGCAAGTTTCTCTTATGATGTCAATGTATATTTTGTACCCATGTTTACCGGGGTAAATGCTGCCGCCACTGGCACGGCTAAAAAGAAGGCATTAAAAAATACAGATCCTCAATTACTTCCGTACATTCTTTTTTATCGTGGGGAATTAAAGAAATACAAAGAAGCACTCGATTTTGAAAAACGCGATATCCCTTACTTTTTTGTTTTAGATGCCGAAGGCAAAATTGTTTATGCTACTTCAGGCGCTTTTAGCGAAGCAAAGATGGATGCGTTGGAAGAAGCCATTCAAGATTAATCTGTAACACCGAAAACTCATTAAATCATTACCATGCACCCAATCACCAAAGAGAGCATCACACAGGCGCACGATTTGATCAAACCTTATATTCATCAAACGCCCGTGCTCACCAGCGAAAGTTTAGATGAATTAGCCGGTTGTCGAGTTTTTTTCAAGTGTGAAAATTTTCAAAAGGTGGGAGCTTTTAAGGCCCGAGGTGCAATGAATGCTGCATTATCGCTCTCAGAAGAGGAGCGCAAAAAGGGATTGGCAACACACTCTTCCGGAAATCACGCACAAGCGCTGGCACGTGCTGCGAAAATACTTGGCACAAAATCATACATCGTGATGCCACGCACTGCACCTGATATTAAAAAGCGTGGTGTGCGCGGCTATGGTGGCGAAATTTTTGAATGCGAACCAACCTTACTGGATCGCGAAACAACGCTGGCCAATGTCATTACTAAAACAGGCGCTACTGAAATTCATCCATTCAATAATTATAAAGTAATGGAAGGTCAGGCAACGGCAGCAAAAGAATTGATTGAAGCGGTTAGTCCCTTAGATTATATACTTGCTCCGGTAGGCGGTGGTGGATTGCTAAGTGGCACCGCCCTTGCAGCCAGCTTTTTCTCACCCAAAACAATCGTGATTGGTACTGAACCTGCAGGCTCAGACGATGCCTTTCGCTCTATACAAAGTGGTAAGATTGAAGAGGCTCAATCGAACACCATAGCGGATGGATTACTTACCAAATTAGGTGACAAAACTTTTCCCATTATATATGAGGGAGTAAAAGAAATCATCACGGTAACAGACGAAGAAATCATCGCTGCTATGCGGTTGATCTGCGAGCGTTTAAAAATTATTGTAGAAAGTTCGTGCGCAGTTCCATTTGCTGCGGTACTCAAAAGCAAGCAAAAGTTTTTAGGAAAACGCGTAGGTATTATCCTTTCCGGAGGAAATGTGGATTTGGAAAAAGTAGGTAAATGGTTTGCTAATTGACCGGCTTGCCGGCTGCTTTCCAGTTTTTGATTCCACCCTCCAACTCAAAAACTTCATAACCCTTTTCGCGTAAAATGACGGCTGCTTTGGCGCTGCGTATGCCGCTTCCACAATAAACAAACAATGGTTGCTTGGGTAACGAATCAAGCTTTGTAGCAAAGGCATCATCATATACAATGTTTTTTGCTTCCGCGATCTTTCCATTTGCTACCTCCTCTTCCGTGCGCACATCCAACAGAATGGCATTGGGGGTGCTTTTGTAATCCGATTCAAACTCTGCGGGAGCCAATACTTTTTCTGATGGTGCCTTGCTGCATGCCACTGCTAAAATGGCTATCCAAAGTAACTTCTTCATTTCTCTTGTTTGATTTAAATTCCTCCTAGTCGTTCTAGTAATTTTTTGGTAGCTCGTACTCCTTCCTCTTCAGATAGTTTACCACCTTCATATTCAATACCAATGTGACCTGTGTATCCGGCTGCTTTCACGATGGGAAGCATCTTTGCATAATCTGTTTCCAGACAATTTCCGTTCTCATCAAAGTCGTAGCTCTTAGCACTCACTCCTTTGGCAAACGGCATCATTTCAGTCACCCCTTTGTAGCGATCATAACTATCCACACAAGTGTCATTCTCTCTCTTTAAACAGAAATTTCCAAAATCAGGAAGGGTGCCGCAATTCGGAAGGTTCACGCCCGCAATCACTTTACTGAGCCACTCTCCATTAGAAGAAAATCCGCCATGGTTTTCAACAATTACATTGATATTTGATTGCGATGCAAACTCACTCAAAGCACGCAGACCATCCATTCCGGCTTTGGCAACTTCTTCCGAACTACCCTCTCCGTAACAGTTTACCCTAATGGAATGACATCCCAAGTATTTAGCTGCCTCTACCCATTTGTAATGATTTTCAACTGCTTCTTTTCTTTTCTTGGGATCGATGTCTGCCATCGCGCCTTCACCATCACACATAATCAAAACGCTGGTTACGCCATTATCATCGCAGCGCTTTTTCAACTCCGCCAGGTAGGCAGAATCTTTTGCCTTATCTTTGAAAAATTGATTGACGTATTCAACAGCCGAAATCCCGAAATCATTTTTTGCCTTGGCGGGAAAGTCAAGGTTGTCCATCTTTTTATCATAAAGCGTTCGGTGCAGCGACCATTCTGCCAACGAGATTTTAAAGAACAAATCATTTGTTACTGCTGCTGCTACCGAAGTGGTGTCCGATGTAGAATCTTGCGTTGATTTTGTTGTGCAAGCAGCTATCAATCCGGCAGTCATTCCATAACCACCTAATAAGCCAAGACTTTTAATGAATTCTCTTCGGTTCGTATAATGCATACAATCTATTTTGAAAAGAAAGTTAAGAAACTAAAGGCGAATCGCAACACCTCTCATCAAAATGGTTGGCCATGGGTGCTTTTCACAAGCACGTGAGCCAGCGGCTTGGCGTAACGTGCCATGTCTACTGCTAAATTGGAAGTCCATTCGCTGCCAAACAACTGTTGTATTTGGCGGCCTGCCCACAGCCGTTTTGCAAAATGATGATTCCATTGTTGTTGATAGGTAGTTTCCATCTGCTGGCGCGAAATCCGTTCATGGCAAAAGTCCGACACACGCTCCGACAAAATTTTTGACGCATGTATCGCAATGGCCATTCCATTGCCACACAATGGGGTGATCATGCCGGCTGCATCGCCACACATCAGCACATGATTTTCAACCGGAGCTTTGGTGGCAAACGAAATTTCATTGATCACTTCAGGTCGCTCCCATAAAAATTCAGATTCGGTAAAAATCTTTTTCAAATAGGGATTTCGAAACAAAACGGTGCGTTCCATTTCCGGCAAATTGCCATGGCGTTTTACGTTATTACGATGCGTCAAATAGCACAAAGTGCTTTTGCCCTCCTCCACATTGCTGATTCCACAGTAACCATCTTTAAAATTATGAAGCGAAATACGGTGAGATGGGTGTTCTGTACGAATGTGATACTTCACACCTACATAAGGCGATCGTTTTTTCACAAAGCCACGCTGCAAGTGTACATCCAATTTTGAACGCTTTCCAAATGAGCCAATCACCACATCTGCGATCCAAGTGTGGTCTTTTGTCTTTACTTCAAACTGTTCATTTTCAAATCGGATGGACTCCACTTCGGTATTCTCATAACATTTCACGCCCGCATCAACACATTTTTGATAAATGAAGTGATCAAATGCAAACCGGCTGATACCAAATCCACCTAAATCCAATTCTATGGTTGCTTCGCGCCCACTTACAGAGGTCAATTGCAGTTGGGTGATCTGTGGTGGGTGAAATTGCGCTGGGAAAAGATCCAATGATTTCAAAAACGGGATGGTTTCATTCGAAATGTACTCTCCGCAAACCCGATGAAAGGGATATTGCTTTTTTTCGACTAAAATCAGCTCCACATTTTTTCGGGCCAAACTGTACGCGGAAATAAGGCCTGCCAATCCACCCCCAACAACAATTACCTTTTTCAACTGTTTTTTAATTTAAATTGACTTGTTTACATCTTTTATTACCAAAATGGTTACCAACCTTTAAACTTAATCATCAATTCAACGTCTATAAAGTATGGTTCCCCAAGTTAAAGATTCCGAAATACTGCACGTGTTGATGGTCGGTAATAATCCGATTGAGTTAAGTTCTCTTATCGATCGCCTTTCCGAAACCCGTAGCACTAAAATAAATACTGAGTTTGCTTTCGACTGGAAAAGCAGTCTTCATTGTCTCGCGTCCTTCACACCATCACACATCATCATCGATGACAATATTGGTAAAAAGGAATTACAACTCTCTGTTAACAAACTTCAGTCTTTTCGCAAAACAAAAAACATTCCGATCACGGTTCTGAAAAATTCCAATTATCAGGAAACGCTCACCGAGGGTATTTTAAATTATGTGCTCAAGTCAAATTTGTCTCCCGATTCACTCTATAAATCATTAAGCCATTCAGTGAAATATCGGCAAGCACAGGAATATTTGCAGCTGGCCTTTAAGAAAAGAAAAAGTCAGTTAGCCAAGTTATTGCATTTGTAAGCTCAAATTTGATTTTCGAGGAGAAATTCCTTTTTCAATTTCTCACCGTTTCGCAAAATCTCTACTTTGATTTTGCGTCCGGGTTTTGAATTAAAAAAGTTGTTGACATAGCTGAGCTCATAATCTGCCACACTCACCCCATTCACCGATATAATCACATCTCCTACTTTTAAACCAGCCGCAGCCGCGGTGGTGTTGGTGCGGACATCTGAAATCTCGTATTCACGCAATTTGGGTCCCTTCGCGCGAAGCGTTATCCCACTCAAGCTGTAATAAAATTTCTTTTTGAAGGATGGATTCTTTTTGATGTACATCATTTCTCCCGGGAAATTGAAAATAACTGTAAATCGGCTCAGCAAATCACCGCCTACGGAACCATTGCGCGGACTAAAATTTTTACTACCCACCGAATCCCGATAAGCATAATCGTCAGGGAAGCTTGTAATGAGATTGTTCAACTCATATTTGCCAAACTTCAACGATTTGGTGCGACTGATTTTTCCGGTAATAATTCCGGCAATTCCTCGGCCAAGGATGCTAGAAATGCTTTTGTCCGGCATACGTAATCGCTTATCCGAATCTTCTTCGATCAGCAGCCCATGGCTGGCACCGGTGTCAACCAAAAATTTAGCGGTCATTTGCGCGGAGTCACGCACACTAATAATCAGATCAACAAATGGCTTCGTGTCTTCGATGCGAATTGGCAACGCCTGATAGCTTTTTTTGGGTTTAAAATTTTCCGGCCGCATCAGAGTCATTTTTTTGGCTTCATAGTCAATCATTACAACAAAACGGCTAAACAGTTCATACCCTAAAATGCCATGCACATCAGTACCCATGGAGTTTTTCAATTCCAGATAATCTTCCTGCAACACCAACATGGAGTGCCCCTGGCCATGAACTCCGGGCATATCAAACGTAACATTGGAAGTAATGAAGGCATCTACCAGTTTTTGACCCCCGGGACCCGAAAGAGAATATTTGCGCGTGTAGGAGAGGTTTAAAATATCGCTATAAACCTTTTGTGTTAAAATGGCTGTGCGCACACCGGTGTCAATAATAAATTTAAGCGGCAGACGATTATTCAAAATGACCGGAACTACGATCAGGTTGTTGTGAATTTCGATTGGAATATCAATGCGATTCACACCATCCGGCAAAGAAAATCCCAATGTCTGTTGACTATGACCGGGAAGGGATGACAAAAAAATTATTGCAAAAAAAAATTGCCTCATCTCAACGAACATAGTTAAAGCTACTGCTTTTTTGCAGAACTTAACTCGGTTGAACGGAAAACACCCCTAATTGGGTTAGTAACTCTTTTGGACTTGGTGCCACATTCAACACTTCCAGACTTCCGTGGCCCAAAAAGCCGTGGCGCGTCATCAAACGCATTTGCTCGAGCAGGTGATCAAAAAATGAATTTATATTAAGTATGCCGATGGGGCTTTGAATCAAACCCAATTGGCGCCAAGTTAGAATTTCAGCTAGTTCATCTAATGTGCCCCAGCCACCCGGCATGGCGATAAAAGCATCGGTCATTTCAGCCATCCGCTGTTTGCGTTGATGCATGGTATCTACTACCTCCAATTGGGTAAGCCCAAGGTGCGCAACTTCTCTTCTTTGTAAAAATTCGGGAATTACACCAACAACTTTTCCTCCGGCCATTAGGGTGGCGTCTGCAACTACGCCCATCAAGCCCACATTACCTCCACCATAAACGAGAGTATTTTGGCTGGAACCGATAAGTGTTCCAAGTTCATGGGCTGCCTCTTGATAGATAGGTTCTGATCCGGTGGATGATCCGCAAAAAACGCAGATATTCATTCAGCCGATTAGTGCTTTATATCGTGCTCGTTATTGCTGACTTTGTTATTCGGGAAAAGCCAGATTGATGCAATCGCTAAAACAAAAAGCGCTAATACAATTCCAAATACTACCATAATTAAAAAGCGTTTATTTTGCCAAAAGTAAATGGATAACATTAAATATTTGCAAATTGGAGGTTAAATATTAACTAGAAGGTTCAACAGGCTCTTGATTTTGAAATGGTCATTAAATTTCAAGACGAAATGGATGATTTTGGCAAATGTCTAACGCAGTACTGGCTATGTTACTTTAGAAAACTATAAAATGAAGAAGTTTTTAATTATTCTGGGAATTGTAGCCTTGGTGCTTATCGCGGCACTGGCGTATGTTCGGTTTTTCTACACCAAATCGTTTAGCCCGGAAGGCGAGGTGGCTTTTGAAAATGGAAAACTAAAAGTTGGGGTCTATTACAACCGACCTTCAAAAAAAGGTCGGGTTATCTTCGCGAAAGATGGTCTTGTGCCTTTTGGTAAAGTGTGGAGAACAGGAGCTAACGAAGCCAGTATCTTTAAAACAAATCAATCACTCGATTTTGGTGGAAAGACCCTTGAAGCAGGTGAATATAGTTTGTGGACCATTCCGGGCGAGCAATCATGGAAAATTATCTTCAACAAAGAAATTCCGGGATGGGGTGTAGGCTTTGACGGTCAAGCATTACGAAATACTGAAATGGATGCACTGATTGTTGAGGCTCCTTCCGTAACACAGGATAAAGAATTTGAACAGTTTACGATTTCTGTAGAAAAAGCCGGTGAAGAAATGGAGTTGCTCTTCATCTGGGACAAAACATTAGTAGCAGCTCCATTTTCATCAAAAAACTAAGTAGATTAATTTTCAGTTCGAATGATACAAGTAATTCCCTCTATCGCAATACGAAAAGGCAAAGTGGTAAAAATGCGCAAAGGTGATCCTGCCAGCGAAAAAGCGTATGATGAAAATCCGGTAGATCTTGCCAAGCGATTTGAAGATCATGGTATTGAAGTTCTTCATCTGGTAGACTTGGATGGAGCTGAAACCGGTGCCCCGAAAAACCTGCACGTGCTCGAACAAATTGCGGGGTATACAGATCTTAAATTAGATTTCACCGGAGGGATCAACACCGATGGCGATATTGGCAATGCCTACAACTATGGAGCCGATTATATTACCGCCTCTAGCATTGCCATTGCCAAACCTGAATTATTCGCATCGTGGATTGTATCATACGGTCGCGAAAAAATGACACTGGGTGCCGATGTTACCGACATTCAATCCAAAAAGGTTTCTTTCCGTGGTTGGCAAAATAAATCCGATATCAATCTCTTCGATCATCTTCAATATTTTTACGATAAGGGCTTGAAATACGCTAAGTGTACCGACATCTCACGCGATGGCGTTTTAGAAGGCCCGGCATTTTCTTTCTACCAGGAAATACTCGATCAATTTCCTGATCTGAAAGTGCTGGCCAGCGGTGGTGTGCGCGGTGCCGATGACATCAAACGCCTCAACGATATGGGTGTGTTTGCGGTCATCTTTGGCAAAGCCTACTACGAAGGCATTCTCAAACTGGAGGATCTCAAGCCCTTTTTAGTGAAATAAAGCACTTCGTTTTCACGCTTGCGAAAATGAAACAGGCGGCCAAGGTTTGGTTGTAACTCCACTTTGGCTCAGCGATCGATCTGCCTGTTGACCATGGCGAATCAAGTGAGCAATTAAAAACATAAATACATCGCCCAATTTTAGTTTGATGAAGGGGGCGATTGAAATTGCCACTTTGACTTTGTTAAGGTCGTTTTGTCTCGCTGTTCGCAATAACTTCAACAATGTTTCTTGCTGGTCAATAAACTCCGCAATCACCTGGTGGCTCTCCAAAATTTTTGTGGGTGCATGATCTTTGGGGGTTTTCATTTTCGTTGTAAGCGTTCCATTCTCTCCCGGCATCATCATTTTTGTAAAATAATTTCCGAGCCATCCCGAACGAAAATTTTCAGTTGAGCCCGTTGTGGCTTTGTCAATTGCTTTTTGAATAGCTGGTAGATAATAGCGGCCATAGCTGTTCAAATGCTGGAGACATTCATTGGCACTCCATTCATTGGTTGAAGGTTTTAATGCAAAGCGACTGTGAGGAATTAATTGCCAATCGGCAATAGCTTTTGTCAAGAGTAATTCCGTATGCTCTTGTAATATGTTGAGCAACTGATCGGGTGAGTAGGTCTTCATCATTACGCTATCTTTTTAAACGCCCCACTCACACGAAGTTTAAAACTAAGCAATGTCAATGCAGTAACACACAAAATGGACTCAATCGTGAGCCATTGATTTCCAAATGCTCCTAAATTCCCTTCCTTAATAATGGTTATCAAACGTGACATTGCATAAAATCCCCAAAGCATTGATGCAAACACCAAACCCTTTGTCTGATCTTTTATCATTAAGTAAATAAGGGTTAAAAATATGGTGAGACCTACACCGCCATACACTCCCCTGATAGAGCTAAAGGCATCTGTGTTTGGTAAATTAACCTGAACCAAATCCATCACCGCTTGCGGATTTTGAAATGCCATCAGACTGACAATGGCAATAGCAATAGCTGAAAAGATCATGAATGCATAAATCGTAATCGAAAGTGCCTTTTCTGTTTTCATAAAATAGATTGTTTTGTTTATGAAGCAAAAGTGGACGGTTCAATCAGGAAAAATCTTTGTCTACGCCAAGATTTTATACTCTGACTGTTGCCAGCAGTTTACTAAACGTGGCCGCATCGATTCCTAAATACGAGGCCAGGTATTTGTGCGGTATTAATCGTAGCACCTGCGGACTTCGTTTCAAAAGCGTAGTAAATTTCTCTTCCGCGCTAAATGTTTGCAACTCAATTTGTCGCTGCAGGGCTCCCTTCAATGCGTGAGCGGTAGCCATACTCAGCATGCGCGCAAAATTGGGAAACTCCAGACTCAATGCGTTTATCTGTGTATAGTTAGTCTTAAGGAATTGACTTTGCGTCAGCGTTTCAAAAAAGTAATTCGAGGGTGTTTGTGTTAAAAACGAATCGGCTACACCGGAAAACGAAAAAGGATACGTAAAGACAATGGTAGCTTCTTTATCTTCATGAGTGAGATAATATGCGCGTTGCACACCCTCGGTGATGAAATACAAGGTGCGTTCGGTTTCACCCTTAGCTGTAAGAATCGTTTTGCGTTTGGCCTCTCCCGGTTGCCAGATGGCTGAAAAACGCTCCCACTCTTCGGTTGAAAGTGGATGAATGGCTGAGACAAACTGTTTCAAATGTTCGATGGCTTCCGGATGGATCATATTGAAAGGTAAATTGGATTGGTACCAAAAAAAATACCCGCTAACTTTCGCTACCGGGCATTTACCTAACCTACATCTATTTCTTTAGTTCACTGCTAAATCAAATTCTACGTCTAAATCACTTTCGCCATCAGCAGATGTGCTTGTGGCTGACTTTAAGCCAGGCTGATGTTTCAAAAGTATTCTGAATTTACCGCTACTAGCTGTGCCGCTAGCTATCCAAGCTGTACTTAACCCCAGGGGCAAATTTTTGGTGTCTTTGTCATTGTAATTAACCACATCTGCCCGCGAATCAATATTTCCATTACCGGTTGGATTTGAAAAGGTATTGTTGGTCCATGCAAAGAAGAACAAGTGCTCATCAGCCTCCTCCTCCACTTCGGCAGTCACATTATATTCCGGTGCAGTGGTGGCTGCTAATTCATTGATCAAAGTAATCGTAAGCGTATAGGGCATATTTTTCGCCAAGTTGATCGGGCCGCTCAATACACGAACATTCGGGCCGTCCCCATCGGAGTCAGTAGCGGTTACGACAACAGGGTCTCCGGTGGTAGGAATAAATGTGAGTGTTGCTTTTGTAATTGCTTCCGGAATATTTTCTGGCTTAGGATCATCCTTAGAACAGCCTGTCAGAAACACTAACGACCAAGACATCAACGCTAAAAAAACAAATCGAAGGCTTTTCATAAATGGGTTTTATTTAATGCAACAATGTTGCAATAATATGCCCTAAATCTGAATTGTGCAAATTAAAAGCTGTAATGAACGCCCAAAGTGATGTTTCGGCCCACATCATCGGCAAAATAGCGCAGGCGATTGGTGTATTCGCGGAAGGATTGATTGGTCAAATTATCGGCTGAGAGGCGAATTTCGCACTTTGAATTCTTTAGTTTACAAGTTGCGCCTACCGAAAGGGATAGCAAAGCATAGCCATCGGGAGCAGCCTTAAAATCAAAATTTCCGGGGCGTTGACTAACAAGGTCAATGCCTTGTGCTAACGCATCGATGATCTGGCGGGGAGTGATTACTTGCGGTGCACGGGATTGGTTGGCCACCCACCTTACTTTCGATTCGGCACTCCAACTCCATTTTTTTTCGGAGTTGGATTCATATCTGATTCCAACATCTACCCGATTAGCCGGAATAAATACCAGGTAGTCGTTTTGTGTTTCATCTGTAGCGCGTAGATAGGAAGCTTTCCCCGTAAGGGTCCAAAATGAATTGATTCTATAATTCGAAAAGAAATCGATACCCATAAAGGAAGCATCTGTTTGCGTGTAGCGGAAGTATGGAAAAATTCCTCGAAGACCTTGAGTTACTCCTCGAGGCTTGAGATAAATAAAGTCAAAAATGTAATTAACATAACCTGTTATTTCTGTTGTAAAGCGGGGCCGATCCACTTTATAGCCAACCACCCATTTGAGAGCTTTCTCAACTTTCACTCCAGATTTTTCATAAGGCTTTACTTCGGATGTTATTTCATTCAATAATAAACCGTATTCAATTGACGCAGCACTTTGATGAGTTCCTATACTGTATAATTCAGCCATATTGGGCGGACGCCATGCACTGCTGATCGAACTGGTGAATGTAGAGGTGTTATTTAATTTCCGCTTCACTGAAACTGTTCCACTGGCGTTCTGAAAATCAATGGACGAGCGGTAAAGTTTATTCTTAAAATCAAACCCGGCTAAATCATACTTTTTCACATCGTAGCGCAAACCTAACTCTAGCATCCACTGTCGAAGTGTAAGCTTTTCTACCAAGAATACTCCCGTGGTGATGTGATCAAAATTGGGAATAAACGGAATGGTTTGCGTGCCATCTACCTTGCTATTGGTTTGATAAAGTGCGTTGATGCCCCAACTGCTTTGCCAACGAGAGGAATGTGTTCGTTGCCACTCGGCATCGAGTGTATGCGTATACAGTTGAAATCCCAGAGCCGGAATTTCTGTAAGGGCCCCCAGGCGAAAGTCATACTCCGTTCTTCGGTTGCTTTGCAAGCCATACTGTAACCGAAATTCATTTTTTCCCTTTTCTAAATGTGCATTGATCTTGATCAGATCATGTTGCACCGACTGGCGTGGTTGTTTAATGTCGTAGGTAAACGCAGTCGTATATTGGGGTACCGAGCGTTCCAACGCATTGGCTAAGTCGTCTGCTGTTTCAACGGCAGTGCCTCTTAAAATACCAATAGAAGTGTTGAAGTGACTATAAAAAACATCGATACCGCTTTTCTCTTTATGATAGGCCGTAGACAACGAAAAGTTTTGCTCTTCAAATCCGGTATTAGATAACACATAGTTGGCGGCCCGAGCATCGCCTGCTTTTTTGATGGTGCCTTGTGTGCGCCAACCAAAGCCCGGCCATTTTTTAGATCCGCCTTCTAAAAATCCGGAGATTACCCCTGAGCCATTGTTGGATGCAACGATGGTATGGAGTTGTCCTCCTATACCTGCTTCAGTCGGAAGCTTGGCCGGGTTAACAAGCACAACGCCACCCAGCGCATCCGCTCCGTATTTGATAGCGGCAGCATCTTTGATCACAATAATATTTGAGGCGATAAACTGATCCACTTCCGGAGCATGTTCTACTCCCCAGTTTTGTCCTTCCTGCCGAATGCCGTTATTCAAAATCAATACGCGTTGACTATGCACTCCATGGATCACCGGCTTGAAAATGGCAGGACCCGTTTGAATGCTGTTGACGCCCGGAATCTCACGCATCGATTCGCCTAGCGACTTGCCCATGGTTTCTTCCAATAATTTGCCGGAAAGGGAGCTGTAGGTGGAAGTGAGTGCTACGTTCGTATGTTTATCTTCGATCACTATTTCATTCAAGGATGTGCTGTCACTTTCCATCCTGATAGTCCAGGGTTTATTGAAGGGCACCTTCAGACTAGTCGTAATGGTTTGGTAGCCAACGTACCGAATCTCTACCTCATATTTGCCAGCGCATAATTGGGTAAACTCAAATTTACCGGACTCATCGGCTATCACCCCCTTATTCTCTTTGGTCAAAACGAGTGTTGCTCCTGCGAGCGGAATGCCCCGTTCATCCTCCACTTTGCCGGCAACTCTAAACGAGCAAAGCTGCGCCCAGCCGGCAAAAGGTATCAAAATCAATAAAAGAAAGGCAAGCCTCATTTTGCAACAAAGTTGCGAATATAAGGAAAACCAATTGGTTTCCTGACTGATACCTGTCCAGTGGTTCACTGGTTGACGAAACGGACTGTTCCGTTGAGCATAGTTGATCTTCTGAAGATGAGTGACAACAATATCGAAAGATTGCAGTCAAATTGAATCGAGTAAAACCTCCCTTTATTCCGAAATGATAAAACGAACATTCTTGATCGTTGCTTTTGTATTCTATCATGCCGTAGCTTCTTCTTTTTTCGCTGATTCTACTTCTTTTCAATGCAAACAATTATTGAAAGCAGGGCTTGCCTACCAAAACGAAGGAAAGATTGAACAGGCTTTGCAATCGTATTTTGCTGCACTACGATTAACCGGTGACACGCAGAAAGGATGGGACGCTGCCATGGTCAGTCAGCGCATTGCCGGTTTGTATGAACAATATTATCGGTATGAAGAATCGTTGAACTATTTAAAAACTACGCATCGGTATTTTCAGGTTGCAGATAGTATTCTTCCATTAGCCAAGTTGAGCAACAATGTGGCGTGGCATTTTATCAAGTTGCATCAGATAGACTCTGCCTTACGCTATGCCGAACAATCCATTCAATCTTTTCGAAGACTAGACAACCCTCCTACTATGGCGTACTGTATTGCGCTTGAGTCACTGGGTGAAATCTATTCTTTCAAAGGAAAAGATGATTTAGCGCAGGCTACCCTGAAAGAATGTCTTGACTTAGGGCTTCGTACAAAAAATGAAGTGATCGTTGGCTTTGCCAGTTATGGCTTAGCGCTCAATGAATTTAATCATTCCCGATATGCCACCGCCAAAGCATATATCTCCCGCTGCGTACCGATTGCCGATCGGCATGCCACTGGCGCTTTGCTGGCCGATGTTTACCGACTTGCTTTCCAGATTTACGACTCCTCGCATCAACCAACGGTAGCCTATCGGTACCTGAAAGTTTACCAACAGTTGCGCGACTCGCTCTACACGCAGGATGTGGAGAAGAAAGCCGCCATCGTGAATGCCAATTATGAAATTCAAAAAAAAGAAAGTGAACTGAAGGTGTTGGCGCAAAACAACGCCATTCAAAAACTAGAATTAGATCAGCAAATCTTAATGCGCAATGTGGGGATAGGCGCGCTCGCTAGTGTGGTACTGATCAGCTTGCTCGTGTATGGCCGCATTCAAAGCAAACGAAGATTTGAAAAGCAAGAGTACGATCGAAAAAAGGAAGAACTGGAGCAAGCTCGGATAATGCAACTTTCGTTGCTGCCGCAAAAGTCGTTTCAAGAAAACGGTATTACCATTGTTGGAAAAATGCAAACTGCCACCGAAGTGGGTGGCGACTATTTTGATTACTTTAAACTGGACGACCACCGCGTGTTGATTGCCTTTGGCGATGCCACCGGCCATGGCACCACAGCCGGGATGATTGTAACTGTTACGAAAGTGGTGATTGTAAATAACCTGAAGCAAATTCGCGAAAGCAATAGTTTGTTGCCGATGGTTAATGCGATCAATGAAGCTTTAATCCAGACTTTGGCTGCCCGGGGCAAAGGCATGTCGCTGCAACTTGCCATTCTTGACACTGCCGCTCAGACTGTGTCCATCACTTCGTGTGGAATGCCCTACCCACTGATTTACCATAGTGAATTAAAAACATTTCAGGTAATGGAATTGCGCCAGCCTCCACTGGGTTTTCTAAAACAAACTCTGGCCAAAGTTCACTCGATTCCCTTTACATCCGCTCATACGCTGATTTTAGTTTCCGATGGCATACTCGAGCGGTTCAATGCACAGAAAGAGGAATACGGCCTTGACCGTCTCCTACTCCATCTTCAAAACTCGCTTCAGTCCGACAACTTGAGTTTGACCGACTTGCTCGAAAATACCTTTGCACAAAATGATTTGTTTGCCAGTGGAATCGCTAACAATGACGACATGACGTGTTTATGTTTGCGAGTGACCAGCTAAATGATCTGGTGTTAATTTTAATCACGAGAGGCGCCCCCATTTATCGATATCAAACAAACGCGCAAAGCCAGAGCCAATGAAAAACAGATTTTCTACGCGGTCACCCTTTTTAATTAAAAATTCATTTTTCTTTTTCTTGAGTGGACGAAAGGCCTCTATCAGATGACTCTCTTCAGCCGCTTGAATATCAACTACCATTCTAACTTTTAAGAGTAGCTCGTAATGGGCATCGGTCATACAGGGAGTAATTCAAACTGCCCCAAGTTACGAAAAGGATCCTGCTGTTTGAATGCGCTAAATCCAGCATGGATGGCACCAAAAGGGAGTTGGGCTTGCGAATTGAAAAGGCTGATAAAAAGCTCATGTTTTTGCAACAATGTTGCATATTAGCGCATCAATTCTATATTTGCAACATAGTTGCAATAAATGGCGGGAATCAATTACAAACGCAATACCTGGAGCATGGCTTTCGCTTTGCTATTGATATTGGGAGCGCTTCCTATCCACGCCCTTGCGCCCGGATCGGATGGATGGCAGATGTTCGCGCGCGTTCCTTTTAAGTCAACCTACTTTAAAGAAATCAATGAGTATTTCTTAGTGCCCACCTTCACGAAAGAACTGCGGGCGCAGGAAGGAAAGGAAATGGAACTGCGCGGTCATTTCATTCCGATGGATATGGATGGCAATAATATTGTATTGTCAAAGTTTCCGTATGCGGCTTGCTTCTTCTGTGGTGGAGCGGGGCCGGAGTCTGTGGCGGAAGTTCAATTCAAAAATAAAAAGCCAAAACTAAAGCCCGATCAGGTAATCTCCGTTCGCGGCAAGCTGCAACTCAATGGCACCGACATCAATCACCTCAATTTTATTTTAAAAGATGCTGAATTGATACAACCATGAATTGGAAAGCAACGATACTGGGAATTTCGCTCATAGCTATGGCGTGTAGCGCCTCCAAAGAAAATGAAATGTGGAAGGAAGCTGCCGTGCTACATCACATGTCATATCTCATTTCAAAAGAAATTGAAATCGATCTGGCCGAACTAAAAAGAATGAACCTCATTCAAGATTCAGTCCAAGCTATTGCTGCCGACTTTGAAACGTGGCAATCCAACCAGATAGAAGTTCCCGGCTACGAATTGTCGGAGCATACACACGATCATTCATCCCACACGGCAGTAAAACTTACCGCACAACAAATGCTCGAGCTGCAAAAAGCCCTTCAGTCACAATTGGAATCGATCCGCACACGGATTAAAAATTTAAAAAACACACTATGATGCCCTTTCTTAAAACTAAAAAGTTACCGGTAACTGTACTGAGCGGATTTCTGGGTGCCGGAAAAACCACCTTGCTCAATCACGTGCTCAACAATCGCGAAGGGCTAAAAGTGGCCGTGATTGTCAATGACATGAGCGAGGTAAACATTGATGCGCAATTAGTAAAAAACGAAGTGCGTTTGTCACGCACCGAAGAGAAGCTGGTAGAAATGAGCAATGGCTGTATCTGCTGCACACTGCGCGAAGATTTGATGATTGAAGTAGAGAAACTCGCGAAGCAAAAAAAGTTCGACTACCTGCTGATTGAAAGTACCGGCATTTCCGAACCGTTGCCCGTTGCCCAAACCTTTAGTTTTGCCACAGGCGATGAACTGTTGGACCTGACGCGCTATGCCGAATTAGATACGATGGTGACGGTAGTGGATGCGTTTAACTTTTTCCGCGACTTTGGATCTGCCGACCGTTTGCTGGATCGTAAACTGACTGATATGCCAGAAGATGATCGTACGATCGTAAACTTACTTACCGATCAAATCGAGTTTGCCAATGTAATTATCCTCAACAAAATTGATCTGATTACCACCGAGCAACGCGTTTTTCTGGAGGGTGTGCTACGCAAACTTAATCCGGAGGCCACACTCATTCCTTCTAGCTATGGCAAAGTAGCGCTTAAAGAAATCATTCATACCAAAAAGTTTGACTACGAGCGGGCCCAACAATCAGCCGGATGGATTCAAGAGCTGAATAACAAACACACACCGGAAACGGAAGAGTATGGCATCGGGTCATTTGTGTTTCGTCAACGCAGGCCCTTTCACCCCGAACGATTCTGGAATTACATCCAAACCCGTTGGCCGGGAAATGTGCTTCGCAGCAAAGGCATTTTCTGGCTGGCCTCACGGCCGAATGAGGCTATCCTGTGGAGCCAAGCGGGCGGCTCATCCAAAGCAGAGCCCTATGGCAAATGGTGGGCCTCCACCAACATGGCGCAGCGGGCAGCCAGTGCCGATTACCTCGAAAACCAGGAAGAGATTATGAAAAAATGGGATCGCGATTTTGGCGATCGCATCAATGAATTGGTAATTATTGGAACGGACCTAAAGCGGGATGTAATCGAACAAGAACTTTCGTCATGTCTTGTAAGCATGAGTGAATGGGAAGCATCAAAGCAAAAGAAAAACTGGAATGACCCCTGGCCGCTTTAGTCAACAATATCCGAGTACTTGAACTTGGATATGATATAATATAGGAAGTTGAAAGACAGAGCGTCTTCTTCTTCCTTCTCAGCTGGTTTCTCTACTTTGGCCTTTGCAGGCTGCTTGGTCACTGTCTGTTCACGATTCACCACCGCTCCATGGGGGCGTTGCTGGTGCTCGGACGACTCCAATAACAAGGTTTTATCCTCGTTCAAGTTGAGTTCGGGGTGGCTGTTAAGCTCTCTGATCTCTACTTCCGTAGGATCAGTAACGGGGGAATGTTCCTGCGCTTGGGCAGAAAAAACCAACATCGCACAGAATGCGAAGACCGTAAAAAACAGATGTGTGAATTTTTGATTCATAAACCGCTCTTTTCCTTACGAACCTTGAGTACTTTTGGTTTCGGATACGCAAAATAGAAAAAAAAACGGTTATTCCATCATTCAGAGCCAGCGAAACTGATTGTGTATACCGATTGCAACCAATCAAAGCCATTTAACCTGATGAGCATTTCATGGGATGATTTTTCAAAAATAGACCTTCGGGCCGGCACGATCATCAAAGCGGAGCCATTTGAAGGGGTTAAAAAGCCAGCGATCAAGCTGTGGATTGACCTGGGACCAGAACTGGGCACTAAAAAATCAAGTGCTCAAATTACTCACCTTTATCAACCTGCCGAGCTGATTGGAAAGCAGGTTGTCTGTGTCGTTAATTTTCCGCCCAAGCAAATTGCCACCTTTATTTCAGAGGTTTTAGTAACTGGTTTTCCCAACGAAAATGGGCATGTGGTGCTTACGACACTTGATAAACAAGTACCCAATGGAGCAAGGTTATTCTAATCAATTCGCGCACTAACCCAAGTCCATGCAATTCTCGCAACTCGAATCCATCACGTCCGGTAAAATCATTCAGCTTTCGCAGGATCGCAAAATCTCGTATTTGATTACCGACAGCCGAAAACCGATGGTGGCGGAAGAATCTGTGTTTTTTGCCCTTGCGGGAGAACGGCATGACGGTCATCGCTATATTCAGAATTTGTATGAATTGGGCATCCGTCAGTTTATCGTAGAGAAACCGATAGAAGCATCGAATTTTCCGCTGGCCAACATTTGCCAAGTGCCCTCCACTCTTTCGGCTTTACAAAACATGGTGGCAAATCATCGATCGGGATTTTCCATTCCGGTAGTGGGTATTACAGGCAGCAATGGAAAAACAATTATTAAAGAATGGTTGTATCAATTGCTGGAGGGCGACCGAAGCATTGTCAAAAACCCAGGGAGCTACAATTCGCAAATCGGAGTGCCTTTGTCGGTGTGGGCCATTGCACCGCATCATCAAATGGGCATTTTTGAAGCGGGCATTTCCACTCGTGGGGAGATGGAGCGGCTGGAAAAAATCATTCAGCCTACCATTGGCATTTTTACAAATATCGGCACGGCTCACAATGAAGGATTTGTAAATCAAACCGAGAAGATCGAAGAGAAGCTAAAACTCTTCCGCCATGTCTCAACCTTGATTTATTGTGCCGATCATACAGACGTTTCCAAGCATATTCAGCAACAAAAAATTCCATCGCTCTGTTGGGGTTTTCATTCAACGGCTGATATTCAGATTGAAAAGATTTCTTCCGGCTATGGCATTCACTACCAAGGAAATTCTTTTACCATCACCCTTCCGTTTGATGACAAAGCCTCTGTCGAAAACTGTTTTCATTGCATCAGCTTTTTGTTGCATTTAGGTTATGCCGCTTCGGTCATTCAGCAAAAAGTGAATTTGCTGCGCGCCATCCCCATGAGGTTGGAATTAAAACAAGGTGTGAATCGTTGCCAACTCATTGATGATACCTACAACAACGATGTGGCCGGTTTAAAAATCAGCTTAGACTTTTTGAATGGTCAACAAAAGAAAAAGAAAACCGTCATCCTTTCGGATATCTTACAATCCGGATTAACTGAAAGCGAGTTGATCCATCAGGTTTCGCTGCTATTGAAGAGCTATCCACTTTACCAATTCATTGGAATCGGACCCGTTTTATCCGCACACCAAAAGCAACTTTCACTGAGTGGTAAAAGTCATTTTTATCCTTCTACCGAAGTTCTCCTTCAAAACTTAGATACTGCTCAATTCGAAGATGAACTGATTTTGGTAAAAGGAGCGCGTGCCTTTCAATTTGAAAAAATTGTCAGTCGCTTGCAGCGAAAGATTCACGGCACCGTGATGGAAATCGATTTGAATAAAATGGTGAACAACCTGAATTATTTCAAATCGCAGTTGCATCATGGCGTAAAACTGATGGCGATGGTGAAGGCATTTGCCTATGGCAGCGGCAGCGAAGAGGTGGCCAATCTCTTGCAGTTTCATCAGGTGGATTATTTGGGTGTAGCCTATACCGATGAAGGCGTTGATTTGCGCAAGAATAATATCTCCTTGCCGATCATGGTGATGAATCCGGCTGAAGAAAATTTTCATTCGTTGCTGGCGTTCTCGCTGGAACCCGCCATCTACAATTTAAAAATGCTCACGGCCTTTTGCCATTTTACAGAAGGCAAACAAGCAACCCTTCACATTGAGGTAGATACCGGCATGCATCGATTAGGTTTTGATGAGTCGGATTTACCTGCCATCATTTCGTTGCTGCGCACGAATCCCCAGCTAAAAATTGCCAGTGTATTTTCGCATTTGGCTGGAGCGGATGAGTCCGTGCACGATGCCTTCTCGAAAGAGCAATTCAAAAAATTTACTCGTTTTTACGAGAGACTTTCGCAAGCGTTGAACATTCGTCCGTTGCGGCATATTCTCAACTCGCCTGGCATTTTACGTTTTCCGGATTTTCAATTGGACATGGTGCGATTAGGCATTGGGCTGTATGGTGTTAATCCGACTGAGCAAGAATTCAATCAACTCGTGCCAGTAGCCACGTTGAAAACCATCATCTCACAAATCAAAACCATTAAAGCAGGCGAAACGATTGGCTATGGCCGAAAAGGAAAGGCCTCCACTGAAATGAAGATGGCCACCATTGCGATTGGTTATGCCGATGGATTTAGTCGCAGCTTTAGCCAAGGGAAAGGACTGGTGTTGGTGCGTGGAAAAAAAGTGCCTGTGGTCGGCAATGTGTGCATGGACATGACGATGATTGATGTAACGGGAACGGATGCCCAAGAAGGCGATGAAGTGATTCTATTTGGACCTGATTTGCCATTGCAGGAAGTGGCGCAGCGCATTCAAACCATTCCGTACGAAATTCTGACCAACACGAGCGAGCGTGTAAAGCGAGTATTCTTTGCCGAAAGCATTTAGCCACAACCCAAATTCTTTTTCAGATCACGCTGCGGCAATCCACCAAAGTCAAATGTCTTTTCCGGTTCTTCCGGAGTTGTTGGTGCAATTTTTTTCTCCGGCTCCGCTTTTGGTTCCTTCTTTTTCGGTGTCTTATTTTTTATTTCTCCTTCTTCCATGCAAACAAGTTAACGAATTGCTCGGACAATATTTTACGAGAGAATTTTCGCTCGGCTAAGGCACGCGCAGCTTGTTGATATTGCTGCAACATTTTTTCATCGGCCAGGAAAGGTTTGATCTTCACAACGAAATCCAATGGATTATTCGGGTCAACCGAAAAACCACAGCGCGCCTCTTCAATTTCACGTGCAATCCATCCAGCAAAATTGGTAACGATGAGTTTACCTGCCGCCAAGCCATCGAAGAATTTGTTAGGTGAACCTGTCTCTAACACCGGCAATCGTTTGTACGAAACAAAACACACATCGGTAGCATCCATTACTTTCAACACGCCCGCTCGATCTTGAAAGTCGATGAACGTAAGATTTTGCAATTGCAGGTGTTTCGCATTGTTTTCTAAACGTTCGCGCAAAGCGCCTTCACCACAAATCACAAACTGAATCGGCAACGATGCCTTGCGACAACTGTTCGCACACTCAATCAGGTAATCGAGTCCGTTGGCCAATCCAATTGCTCCGATATAAGATACTACCAACTTCTGTTTGCCGTCCGAATAAATCGGTTGATAAAAATCACAATCGGCAAAGTTGGGAATGTTATAAACCTTCTTATTTGGTACGATGGCTTGAATAGAAGATTGAATGGACGGTGACAAACCAACAATTGCTTGCGTGGATTGATAAATCTTTTTTTCTACCCAATAGAGAAACTGCTTTAAGAAGTGATTTTTGATAAATCCCATTTGTATGGGAGCCTCGGGCCATAAATCACCCACTTCGAAGATAAAAGGTACACCTCTACGCCACTTAAGCCACATGGCGGTGATACCCACCGTTAAGGGCACAGATATGGCATAGCAGTAGTCGATTTTACCCAGCTTTTCCGATTGTGCGATGGAGGCCAGCATGAATCGAACGAATGAAGCGATTCGCTGAAAAAAGCCATACTTATTATCGTATGGAATAGGCAAATAATGGATGGTTATCTGCTCATAAACCTCAGAATAAGCCTTTTTTTGATTGGTAGCGGTAATGACAATCACCTCTGCCTGCCGGTCAATCAGTGCCTTTGCCAGATAATAGGAACGGATGGCTCCTCCGTTGACGGGTGTTTTAAAGTGCTGGTGTAGTAGTAATACTCTCACGATAGGAAGAAATGGCGCAAAAATGCCTCTATTTTTCTTCGATTTACTAATAAAAGTTACTTCTACATTATGTTTTCGTGAATAGCATCTTTCCGACAATAACCAACCAGTCTAATTTGCGTTCTTTGTATCAGACAACCACTAATTGTCCTATGAAACAATCTCCGAAGTTGGCCATCCTCCAAAGTTTGGATGCGATGGACAAGATGCAAATGGAAGAAGTTTTGAATTATATCAAAACCATCCTCCATCAGCCTGAACCGGATTACAGCGCCTTCAAAAAAGAGGCGATGAAAGAAATCCGCCAGGCACTGCGCAAGGGTAAAAAGGGGCTTCAGCTAGCCGCATAAAAAGCAACCACCCAGTTGTGATACAGGCTTCCGTTACGAAGCCTGCATGAAATCTTCACCCCTAATTTTTCTGATTAGCGCCCTACCATAAACACCGCATTGGAGAAAATCATTTTGCCATTCTCCCAGAAATTGCGGAACAATGGATTGTCTACCAAATAAACCACCTGGCCTTTTCCTTTGTCCTCCACACCAAACACGAGTGTGTTCTCCAGCTTCTTGTTGATTTTCGTTCCGGCAAATCCAATCAATGGCTTTTGCTTTCCTTTCAAAATGCCCACGTTCCAGCCTTTCGATAAATAGCTGTAGTGCAATCCCGAAGTGCGCAAAGAATAATACGTGTCGTTCAATCCGAAGGCGAGAGGATGTGATTTGTCCATGGTCACTTTATAAATCGCACCAAAAATAGAGTTGCTCAGTTCTTTCCGTTCAGCATCGCCAAATTTGATGGGTCCTTCTTTTTCACGAAGTTCCTTCTCTTCTTTTTCCGCTTTGCTTTTCAAGTCATCGCTGGCAAATTCTTTCAAACCGAAGCCTTTCTTTTCTGCAAAAGATGAAGTAGCTCCTGCTATCAAAATCAAACGACCGCCATCGCCTACCCAACGATCAATCATAGAAACCGTGCTCTCATCAAAAAGACGATAATTGCCATCGGGAATGACCAACACATCGTATTTCCACAAATCCACATTGCGGAAGTAGTCGGTGCCGAGGATGGTGACCGGATAGTGAATTTGTTGTTCGAAAAAGTGCCACACCTGTCCATGATCCAATGAAGATGTTTGATCGCCTCCTAACAAGGCTACGCGAGGAGCGCGGATATAACTCACATCAGAAGATCCAAAATCAGCGCCTTTTTCTACGAGCCCCGAGGTAGCTGTATAAATTTTACGACCTAAATTTTTGGCGGTGGTTTGTATCACCAAATCGAAGTCTTCGATGCTTTCGTTATTTCTGCGTGTAACGATGAGTGTGCCCGGTTCAAATTTGTTTCCATTGGATGTAAAGGACAACATCGCTTTTCTCACCTTCACGCCTTTCTTTATCAGCGCGCCTAAAAATTCAACATCAGCAATGGTTTGATAGGTAAAAAGATAAGCATACGGCTTTGCCGCGATGGGCTCTTGGACAATAGCTCTTGGTTGATACGGTTTGCCTATAGCGATTTTTTCGCTTAGAGCTGCTGCTTTCAAATCGTATGCGTAAATCAAATTCCACGCGGTGATGTCGTACGTAAGTGAATCGGTTAGTTTGGAAGTAGGTTCGAACAGTGTTGTCACAAAACGCCCTTTGGGTTGGTGAATATTGATGATGATGTCTTCCGCATTTACATTCACATTTCCGTTGGCTTGTGTTTGGTAATCAAATCCACGAGTAGGTTTGCTGAAAGCCGGATGCCCGAACTGAATTGCATGAGTGCTAAGCCAATTGGTGAATCGAGCTAACTTATCAGGATTGTTATCGGCTTTGATCACATACGTTTTATAGGGAGCCGCGGGGCTGTTCACATTCTCTTTGAAAAACTTTTCGAATTCGTCTACCAACCTAGTAGCATTTGTCGAAGTCACTTCCAACGTAGACATGCCGGTGGTGAAGTGATGCGTCAATCGATCTTTTAATGTCAACGGATCGCCTTCATTAGTAATTACCGAAAGCCCTGCTCCGATTCCGCCCTTTTCATACGTCATACCAATGGCACCATTGTAAGTTGGGTAGGTATCGCCATAGCTTGGATAATACAGATCAAATCGCTCTTTCGTAAAATACAACCAGCCTTGTTCATCAAAATACTTGGCGTTGCTTTTTCCAATCATGGTTTGAAACTCACGCTGCCAATTGGAAATCACCTCGTGGTAGGGTTCGGCTGCAGGTGCAAAATAGTAGGGTGAGTTGTAACCTTGTTCGTGGTAATCCACATGCACGTGCGGCATCCATTGATTGTAAAGTTTAATGCGGGACTGTGACTCAATCTGTGTCTCCCAGGCCCAATCTCTGTTCAAATCAAATAAGTAATGATTCGCTCTTCCACGCGGCCAAGGTTCCGCGTGCTCGCGTGCTTGCGGATCCGCATTAGCCGGAAAGTTTCCATACTGATTATAAAAGTTTGCGTAACGATCTCTTCCATCCGGATTGATGCAGGGATCCATGATGATGACGGTGTTTTTTAACCATTCCTTGGTTTTGGTGTTGGCCGGATTTACCAATTCATAGATGGTTTTCATCGCTGCTTCCATCGAGTTGGCTTCGTTGCCGTGCACATTATAACTCAGCCAGAGAATGGCCACTTTCGTGGAAGGAGTTCCATCTGCCATTCCTGCTCTGCGCAAGTTATCCAAGCGAATTTGTTCCAAATTTTTAAAGTTATCAGGCGATGCAATGATGGCATAAATCAACGGACGATGCTCATAGGTTTCACCGTATTGTTTGACAACTACATTTTCGGCTGCATTATCTACATGCTTAAAATAATCGACCATCTGATGATGGCGACTGAAGCGATCTCCCAATTCATAGCCTAAAAACTGAGCAGGGCTTTGCAAATTGGTCTGTGCGTATACCCATGAGCTACTGAATAAGAAGAAGAAAAACAATTTTTTGGTCATAACCGAAAGTAGGATTTAGAAAGACAACTTAGCACAACTGGCTGATGTTACAAAAGTGATTCGGATAGAGGGCGAAAAAGTTACATCAATCTCTTTATTTGAGGATAGTGATGGATGATATGCTCGCGAAAGAAAATGAGTGCATGTAGAATGTTCAACTTGCCGGCACGCACATGTTTATAAATTCTTCGTTTTACTTGGTCGTCTCCCACTTTTTCCAAAAGTTGGCGCAGCTCTTCGCGCACCGAAGCCCATTCCTTTTCTAGTGTGACCATGTCCGTAGACTGGGTGGTATTTTCAACCACCACACGTGGGGCTTTAAATTTGAGTGGCAACCGTTGACTGATAATGAGTCCAATCATTTTAATTTCTTCGAAGATACCCGTGTTATCTACTTCGTTGATGGCCAATATTTTCTTTTGAAGGTAGGCTACGGATAATTTTTCGCCCGCAATGAGGTGTGCGATAATCTGATTGATGGACCAGTGACCTTCCAAATGATCATTGAGTTTCTCAGCACTTAGGTTACGAAGAGAGGTTAATAATTCTTCTCGTTGTGCCTCCAGCGATTGATATTGCTTAGCCAATGTTTTATTCATCGATCAAGTGGTTTATTAATAAAGGTAACAATGGTATTGGACAGGTGATATGTATTCACTAATTTTAATTCAACCTAACCCAAAAATCATATGAGAAATTATGCCGGATTTTGGCTACGATTTGTGGCCGCGATTATTGATGGTATCATCATCGGTATTCTGCAGTTTGTAGTCATTGCTCCTATACTTGCCGTTATTGGTATTGGCGTTTCTAGTGATATCGCAAATAGTAGTGAAGCGGACGCCCTAGCCTTAGTTGCAAAAATTACCGCCTTATTTGGAGCTGTTGGCTTAATCGGACAAGTAGTCAATGTGTTATATTTTAGCTTTATGGAATCTTCTAAGTTTCAAGCAACTATTGGCAAGCTTGCACTTGGACTGATAGTAACAGATATAAATGGCGAAAAGTTAGATTTTGTAAAGGCCCTTATTCGAAATGTTAGTAAGATCGTGTCTGCTGTAATTCTAATGATCGGTTATTTGCTTGCTGCATTTACAGAGAAAAAACAAGCACTTCATGATATTATTGCCAGTACATTAGTAGTTAAGAAGTAGTAAAGTGCGAGTACTGAAAATAAATGCACCTACATCGGGTGCATTTTTTATTCACGGAAAATCAAAACTCGGTTGGAAAGCAATTCAACTTTAGCCGGCAGATATCCTTGTATTTCTCCATCCGCTTCAATCGCCAGATTTTGAGACGAAGCGAATTCAAATGACACCCCTCGGTTATATTGGATTTTAGTGTCTTCTATTTTTTTCTTTCCTTTCAATTGCTGTAAGTAGATTAGAAATTTTAGAAGCGGCACATTACTGGCTAAAAACGTATCAAAAATTCCATCATCAGATTTTGATTGCGGAGCGATGTAGATGCGATTGCCGAAGGATAGTCCGTTGGCCATCGCCCATACTCGGGCTTTTCCATTCCAACTCCATGTATCCGATTTAATGCTCAGGTCTGTTGGGCGATGTGTAAAAAACGTATGAAGGATGGCGGTTAGATAACGTAAGTCACTTCCTAACCATCGCGGAAGATTTTCCATTTGCAAAACGGTGGCAGGGCCCATGCCTACGCTGGCAACATTTATAAAATATTTTTGCCACTGGGCTCCCGATGAATCGCTACAGATTATTTTACCCACATCCGTTGCAATGGGCGCATTCATATCCAATAAAGAAATTAGTTGATGTACATCTTCTTTCAACCCACAAGAACCCGCAAAATCATTTCCTGATCCGAGTGGAAGAATCGCCAGACCGGGCAAACCTAGTGAATTACTGGCAAGCATACCATTGATCACTTGATTGAGCGTGCCATCGCCACCGGCCGAAAGAATGCAATCAAAATTTTGTTGAGTGGCTTCTTGTGTCAACTTTATTGCGTGACCTGAAAATTGTGTTTCCTGTATGGTGCAATCATGCTTAGCTAGCAATACAGGTAAAATCTCACGATAGAATTTCGCCTTCTTACGGGAAACTCCATTGAGAATGATGCAAACTTTCACGCGAGAAAATTACTTGCAGCTTTTCTTGATAGCGGCCTTCGCTTCTGGGGACCCCAACTCATCTGCACGTTTCAAATCGAGGCATCCATCGTAGTTGTTGTTCATCGTCAACTTTACCAACGCGCGCTGATAAAATGTTTCCGCATCAGTAGGATATAATTCAATAGAAGCGGTGTAGTCATCAATCGCACCGGCATAATCTTCTTTGGCCGTTTTGCTGAGTGCACGGTTATCAAAATACGTAGGGTTGGTATTGTCTATTTCAATGGCCTTGGTGTAGTCGGCAATCGCACCATCATAATCCTGCAGCGTATGTTTCAAAACACCGCGCAGATTGAATGTTTCAGAATCTTCTGTATCCAACTCCAATGACTTATTATAATCCTCCAGCGCGCCTTTCAAATCTTCCTTGGCGCTTTTGGACAACGCGCGGTTTTCGTACTTCAACGGATCTTTCGGGTCGAGACGGAT